>RCUH01000761.1_pt1 | contig 29002 bp, 25 predicted proteins | sample 2166191 | NCBI WGS metagenome assembly RCUH01 (sample SAMN09932848, study PRJNA488358) | compost metagenome | feature: garden; material: soil; isolation source: compost soil in an enriched community after 214 h of incubation | place: Germany: Experimental Botanical Garden Goettingen | collected...
CTCTCAGGTTCAAATTGAATAGAAAGCGCACATCCTGCTGTAATCTCCTTCGGCGTCGGGAACAAATCCATTTCAATCTCTGCGTACTCGAGCAGCATCTCAGCACGCAGCGCCTGCTGGGTAGAATCAAAGGCCATCACAAGCCAATTATCCATCATTAAACGTGTCTCCTTCTCAAAGCGGATTGCAGGTATCACCCAAGTATAAAATCTTCCTAATATTCATATACTAACTACTATATTGTTGAACTAAAACTGCGTAACCGATTCTTCGTAAATAAAGCTTTTCACCAGAATCTAACGTTCATGTTATTAGTTCATACCATGTATTAATTCAAATACCACGTGTCAGTCCTATGGCGTTCTCTCCTATATTGAATGGAAAGGAAGATTTTATGTCCCACACAGATCCAACCCTTGCTGCTCAGGAGATTCCCTATTTGAAAATTCTCCATACTGAGCCTGGCATACATTCGGCTATTATACATCGGCTTCTTCTCCATTTCGCCAAGCTTACAGCCAGGCAGGAAATCGTAATTGTCTGTATTGGTACGGACAGGTCCACAGGGGATTGTCTGGGCCCACTGGTGGGGACGGCCCTGTCTAAACTGCAGAGCAGCAGCTTCCATCTCTATGGCACTTTAGAAGAGCCTGTACATGCCATGAACCTTCAAGATACGATTCTTCACATTCAGCAGGTTCATGATAATCCATTTGTTATTGGTATAGACGCCTGCCTTGGTCAATCATCCAGCGTGGGTTGTATTCAAGTCGTTCACGGTCCTCTTCGTCCAGGAGCAGGGGTAAATAAAGAACTGCCGCCGGTCGGCGATATCCATCTTACGGGCATCGTCAATGTCGGCGGCTTTATGGAATATTTTGTATTACAGAACACTCGGCTCAGTCTTGTTATGCGTTTGTCTGATATTATTGCAACCAGCCTGTATGGTGCTATAAAAGAATGGGACCGTAGTTTTAGGCCTCTTGTTCGGCGAGATGAATGGCGTCCTTTTCCTCAGGAGAGAGTGAATAAGGCGACTCCCCTTTAACAACTGGCTTCGCATATACATAAGAGCCATCTCGATTATAGATTCCGGTTAGGACGATCCCGTCCTGCTGACTATCTATAAATGCCACAGAGAAGCTAAGTTCGTTCCCTCGTTCATTAAAGGCATTATATCGTTTAATGCCTATTTTTGCTTTCTGCTTAGGTAGGAGCTTTTGGATGGATTGCAGTTGCCGCTGCTGATCCCCCTGCTCATCCTCAATAGAATCCAATTGAACCTTCAGATCAATAAGGAGTGTTTCCAGATTCTCTACTCCTGCACCGGCCATCATAATCTCATATTTACGGCGCATCTTCTTCAGCTTGCTTCCCTGTACGATATTCCAGATGAGAAATAAGATAAACAACAAGGCGGTTCCCACGATGATTAATCCCAATTGTTCGCTGACAAGTTTATTCCATTCCAACATCCTTGGCTCTACCCCTCTATAATGATCTATGCCTTATATAACTGCTGCATTGCCTCTATAAGTGCGTTCACTTCATGGGCAGTTGTAGAGAAGCCTACGCTTGCTCTTACTGCTCCTGTTAAGGTTGTACCCGCTGTCTCATGACCTAATGGAGAGCAGTGGTAACCGGCCCTCACTGCAATTTGATATTCCCTATCAAGACGGAAAGCCACTTCTGCAGCATCCTGATTACTCAAATTAAAAGTTACAATTCCGGTTCTAGGCTGTCCCAGCGCTGGACCGAGTAAGCTTATTCCAGGAATCTCCGCTAATCCCTGCATAAGTTCCTGCGTCAAATGCCATTCCCTGGTGTAGATATTCTCTACTCCCTCTGCAAGCACTTCTCTTACCCCCTCACCTAGACCAGCAATACCTGCCGTATTAGGGGTACCTGCTTCATACCGATCTGGGCGAACTGTAGGCTGCTCAAGCTCCTCAGATTGACTTCCAGTCCCTCCATGCAGATGAGGAACCAAATCTATATCAGGGCTAATATAAAGCCCTCCTGTCCCCTGTGGTCCCAATAAAGCTTTGTGCCCTGGGAAAGCAAGCATGTCAATATTCATATCCCTCACATGGATCGGATATGCACCTGCTGTCTGTGCTGCATCAACAAGCAGTACGGCTCCATGCTGGCGAGTCATTTTGGCGATTTCCTCAATCGGGGCTATGCTTCCAAGCAAGTTGGAACTGTGACTACAAACCACTAATCGAGTATTTTCCCTAAACGCACTCTTCATACTTGAAAGATCAATTTCGCCCTCTTCACTTACACGTATATACTCAACCTTAACCCCTTGAGTACGTTTTAGAAACTCCAACGGACGCCTTACAGAATTGTGCTCCACCATCGTAGCAATTACATGATCCCCTGGCCTAAGAAGTCCCTTAATAGCAAGGTTAAGCGCACTTGTTGTATTGGAAGTAAAAGCGATATCTACAGGGTTCTCTACTCCGAGCAGTGTCGCCAATCGGCTTCTTGACCGCATGAGAACTCTACCTGCTTGTATGGCCATCGCATGGTTCCCCCTGCCCGGATTCGCTGCACTTCCTGAAAGCGCTTCTTCGACTGCCTTAATAACTCCTGCAGGCTTAGGCCATGAGGTCGCTGCATGATCTAAATATATCACTACTTCCCACCCTTCCCCTCTAGGTCACCTTACTGCCAATATAAGATCAAGAAAGACATACCTCCCCTTTCTTATACCAGGGGAAATATGTCAATTCATCATTGGAGCATGTCAAGTAATCGCTGCAAATCCTGCTGGCTAAAATAGTTAATTTCTATCTTGCCTTTATCCTTAGCAGATTTAATTTTCACTGTCGTCTTGAATCTTTCACGAAGTGTTTCTTCTACTTCTTCAATATAAGGATCTCTTTTCTTTGCTGAAACCTTCACCTTAGAAGCATCAAGCTTTTTGCGATCAAGCTGCTGGACAGCATCTTCGAGTTCTCTAACACTCCACTCATTATCTATACACTGTTTAGCAAGCTGCTTTATAGTAGCCGTATCTTTCAGCCCAACAATTGCCCTAGCATGTCCCATCGATAATGTTCCACGTGAAACATAATCTTTTACCTCATCAGGCAGGGCTAGCAAGCGGAGAAAGTTGGCGATATGGGAACGGGATTTTCCTACTTTTAAGGATAATTCCTCCTGTGTTAATTCGAACTGATCCATTAGCCCTTGATAAGCTACAGCAATCTCCATTGCATTCAAATTCTCACGTTGGAGGTTTTCTATTAGAGCAATTTCCATAACCTGCTGATCCGTGAAGCTCCGTACTACGGCCGGTACAGTAGTATTCCCACAATACTGAGAAGCTCTAAATCGCCGCTCCCCCGCAATGATTTCGTAACCTTTAAGTACACTTCGGACAATAATCGGCTGAATTACGCCATGCTGACGAATAGATTCTGCCAGATCCTTGATGGCTTCTTCATCAAAAGTCTTACGAGGCTGGTAGGGATTTGCCCGAAGCTGATTAAGTGGAATTTCTACCACCTTATCGTCATCACTAACAGAAAGCGATGGAATCAGCGCATCAAGTCCTTTTCCCAAGCGCTTACTCATAAGAAATCACTTCCTTTGCCAATTCTAAATACACCTCTGCCCCTTTAGAACGAGGGTCGTACGTAATAATTGACTGCCCGTGAGAAGGCGCTTCGCTCAGTCTAACATTGCGTGGAATAACGGTTTTGTAGACCTTTTGCTGGAAGTACTTCTTCACTTCTTCAATAACTTGTATACCCAGATTGGTTCTGGCATCGAACATCGTAAGCAGAACACCCTCAATTTGCAGAGAAGTGTTAAGATGCTTCTGAACAAGACGCACCGTATTTAACAACTGACTAAGTCCTTCAAGGGCATAATACTCACATTGAATAGGAATTAGGACAGAATCTGCGGCGGTTAACGAGTTGATCGTCAGGATGCCTAAAGAAGGAGGGCAATCGATAATGATATAATCATACAGGCTCTTCACTTGCTGCAGAGATTTCTTAAGCCGTACCTCACGCGAAATCGTAGGCACAAGTTCAATCTCCGCCCCAGCCAATTGAATCGTAGCAGGAATCATATCCAAGCCTTCAATTTGTGTAGGCGTTATCGCTTCTTTGGGATGAACCTCATTGATTAGAACATCATAAATGCAATTAGCAACATCAGCTTTATTTATACCAATACCGCTGGTCGTATTCCCCTGTGGATCGATATCTACAAGTAAAACTTTTTTCCCCAGCGTAGCCAGCCCGGCTCCCAAATTGACCGATGTGGTAGTTTTCCCTACACCGCCCTTTTGGTTGGCAATGGCAATGATTTTTGACAACCTGTTTCACCTCAATATTATTTAAGAATCTTCTTGTAGATCCATACAGATGAATGGGTTAATTAGACCTCTTCATTCCGTACCATATGTGGGTCAACTCAAAGAGGCAGCTACAAAAAGACAGAAAAAGCGGCTACTGCTGCCGCCTTCTTAGCGCAAACTTGTCCATTAACGTTTAGGAATCTTTATAACGATTTCATAATGATCTTCATGATCAGTTTCAGCCGTCTTGATCTGCAGTCCGGAACCTGATACCATATCGATCGATTGCCGAATCGTATTTAACGCAAGACGGACATCTTTGGTAAAAGAAATACGCTTGGATTTTTTGTTTTTAGCTACTTCTTTATAAAAAGCAATTCTTGCTTCTGTTTGTTTCACGTTCAGATCTTTAGCGATAATCTCTTCCAGAACCTTCAGCTGAAGTTCTTCTGTATCTAATGACAAAAGAGCCCTAGCATGACGTTCTGTGACTTTCCGTTCCATTAAAGCATTCTTCACAACTTCAGGCAGATGCAGAAGGCGAATTTTATTGGCGATCGTGGACTGGCTCTTCCCTAATCTCTGTGCCAAACTCTCTTGAGTCAGCTGGTGAAGATCAATCAGATTCTGATAAGCGATCGCTTCCTCAATAGAGGTTAGATTCTCCCGCTGAAGGTTCTCGATCAGAGCAATGGATGCAGCTTGGGAATCATTGAAGTCCCGAACAATGGCAGGAATCGTCTCAAATCCAAGTTTCTTAACCGCACGCCAACGACGTTCCCCTGCAATAATCTCATATTTCTCATTCCGGTAACGGACCACGATTGGCTGAATAACACCATGAGTCTTAATCGTTTGACATAACTCATCAATTCTTTCATCGTCAAAAACTGTCCGAGGCTGATAGGGGCCGCCGACAATGTTATCTACCGGAAGTTGCTTTACTTCTTCCCCGCTGTTTCGTTCGGTCAACCCAAACAATTTAGAAAATTGTTCTTTCATTCCGTAGATTACCACCTAATTTCATAGTAGCATAAGGCGCTGCCTTATGATCTTCATTCACGAAGGAATGAGTTAATGGCATCCGATAAGGGCCTTGAATCCCCTGACTTATAAGGGATAAATATCCTGTTTCAGAAGGAGATTCGTATGCTTTGGATATAATCTATTCTATCACTTTTTCCTCTATAATCCTATTCTCTATCTTACCAGTTTCTAATCAATCATTCCATACGGAATGAACTAAAGAAGTAGACGATTGGGCAGGCAACTGTAATTGTGCCGGGAATCAATCCCGTAGCCTTTAGCTCAATTCATTTAGATGATTGAAATAACAATATTATTCCGCTCAGCTCTATAATCCCATTCTATGTAACGATATTTGACGATACATTTTGGAAATTTTCAGTAATAAGTTTCAAGTCTAAAGAGTAATTGTTTCACGTGGAACACAAAAAATACCAAAAAAATAACACCTCTATATTAGAGGTGTCTTTAATGGTGTACCCGCTTTTCGCGGATACTTCTTAGGTGTCGGAGCGGTCTTTTTGATTAATACAATATGTCGCTCTGAATTTTCCACAGGAAGATTAAAGTTATGACTCTCTACTAAAGAGCCTTTTAGTTCCTTCATACTATAAGCAGCTTCCTTAATCTCCTCTTCAGGATCATTGCCCTTCATGGCGGCAAATACCCCTCCCGGCTTCACAAATGGAAGGCAGAATTCATTCAAAACCGCTAAGCGTGCAACAGCTCTTGCGGTAGCCAAGTCGTATGAATCGCGATGTTCAGGTAGTCTGGCAATATCCTCTGCCCTGCCGTGGATAAGCTTTACGTTCTTTAATTCAATGGCGTTCACAACATGCTGGAGGAACGAGATACGCTTGTTGAGTGAATCCACGATCGTAAGCTTAAGATGAGGAAATGCGATTTTGAGTGGAATACCCGGAAACCCAGCTCCTGACCCAACGTCAATAATACTGTCAACCGCATCCATGCCTTTATAGAAAGCAAGTGTCAATGAATCATAAAAATGCTTTAGATAAACTTGATCCCGCTCCGTAATTCCGGTTAAATTCATTTTCTCATTCCAGGATACGAGTTCCCGGAAGTATATATCAAATTGTTCAAGCTGTTCATCATTTAGATGAATTCCCTGGGCCTGAATCAAGCTGACAAAATCGGACTGAACTGAATCCATAACTTATCCTCCTGCAGCAGTTACACGATTATAGTGTTCAAGATATACCAGAAGGATCGAAATATCAGCCGGGGTAACCCCAGATATCCGTGAAGCCTGGCCAATAGAGATTGGACGGATCCGATCCAGCTTCTGCCGTGCCTCTATCGCTATGCCATGGATATCATCATACTTGATATTCTCAGGAATCTTCTTTTTCTCCATCTTCTGAAGCCGTTCCACATGAAGCAGCTGCTTCTCAATGTAACCCGCATATTTAATTTGAATCTCTACCTGCTCCTTCATTTCATCATCCAATTCAAGAGAAGAAGGAGATAAAGGTTCAATGTGAACATAGCTGACTTCAGGTCGACGAAGAATATTTAGCAGGTTACTTCCGTCTTGAATTGGAGCGGAGCCGATGGACTCAAGAATCGGATTAACTTCTACAGGACGAACCTTGGTTGTTTTTAGGCGCTCAATTTCGAGCTCGACATTCTGTTTCTTATTGAGAAATTGATCATATCTGTCCTGCTTAATCAAGCCAATCTCATAACCGATAGGTGTCAAACGAAGATCGGCATTGTCATGACGAAGAAGAAGCCTGTATTCAGCTCTGGAAGTGAGCAGACGGTATGGCTCATTCGTTCCCTTAGTAACCAGGTCATCAATAAGGACGCCAATATAACCTTGGGATCGATCAAGTACTACAGGTTCTTTGCCCTGCACCTTGCGAGCCGCATTAATGCCTGCCATAACCCCTTGGCCAGCCGCTTCCTCATATCCTGATGTTCCGTTCAATTGGCCAGCCGTGAAGAGGCCTGGTACAAGCTTAGTCTCAAGTGAAGGCCACAGCTGTGTTGGCACCATTGCATCATACTCAATCGCGTAACCCGTACGCATCATTTCCACATTTTGAAGTCCTGGAATCGAGCGTAGAATCTGCAGCTGAACATCTTCAGGCATGCTGGTAGACAACCCTTGAACATAATATTCAGAGGTATTCTTGCCTTCCGGCTCTAGGAAGATTTGATGTTTGGGCTTGTCGCTAAACCGTACAATCTTATCCTCAATGGAAGGACAGTATCTTGGACCCGTTCCTTCAATTACACCCGAGAACATCGGAGCACGATGAAGATTTGCATTGATAATCTCGTGGGTTTCAATCGAAGTATACGTAAGCCAGCAAGGTAGCTGTTCATTATTAGAACCTTTAGTTTCATAGGAAAAGAACTTCGGCTTCTCATCTCCAGGTTGAATCTCTGTCTGGGAGAAATCGATGGTATCTTTGTGAACACGCGGTGGTGTTCCCGTCTTAAATCTTACAAGCTCCAAGCCAAGCTCTTTCAGATGTGCGGCTAATCTTACAGAAGGCTGCTGATTATTCGGTCCACTTTCGTACATCAACTCACCCATAATAATTTTGCCGCGAAGATACGTGCCAGTAGTTAATACCACCGCTTTCCCGCGGTACTCGGCTCCAGTCTTGGTGACAACCCCCACACACGTTCCATCTTCAATAATTAACTCTTCGACCATCCCTTGGCGAAGCGTTAAATTCTCTTCCTTCTCCATGGTTTCTTTCATTGCATGCTGATACATGAACTTATCCGCCTGAGCACGCAGCGCATGTACGGCAGGTCCTTTCCCTGTATTCAGCATCCGCATTTGGATGAAGGTCTTATCAATATTACGACCCATTTCCCCGCCTAGCGCATCAATCTCCCTAACTACGTGGCCTTTTGCAGGACCACCAATAGATGGGTTACATGGCATAAATGCAACCATGTCAAGGTTGATGGTAACCATAAGTGTGCTGCAGCCCATTCGAGCCGCTGCCAGAGCTGCCTCTACACCCGCATGGCCCGCCCCCACGACGATAACATCATAATCCCCCGCCGGGTATCCCATTATTTCTTACCTCCTTATATATCGAGCGTTCCAAAGCCTTATGAATCTCATCATAACCGCAATCAGAACCGTTTATTTACCGAATTAGAACCAAAAGCACTAAAATAACTACATCCACCATCATACCACGATCCTAGCCTATAAACCGATCATCTGAACAAATACTTACTTATTTCCCTAAACAGAATTGAGAGAATATTTGATCCAGCAGCGAATCTGGAGCAGAGTCCCCTATAACCTCTCCAAGCTGCTCCCAGGCTAGACGGACATCAATTTGGTAAATGTCAATAGGGATACCTGAGTCTGCTGCATCATAAGCATCCCTCAAGGAGGCTGCTGCCTTATTTAACAATGCAATATGCCTTACGTTACTGACATAGGTCAGATCACCTGATTCCAGCTGCCCTCCCAGGAAGAGATGTGTAATTGCTTCTTCAAGGCTCTCCAATCCTTCTGAAGTTCTCACGGACAGATTAACACGGCTCTCCTCTGGAAAATAACGCCCCACTACCTCTAAATCAATCTGCTGCGGGAGATCACTCTTATTGATCAGTACAATAACTTGCCGTTGCTGGATTTGCTGCATCAACTTAATCTCATCCTCATGCAGCGGCTCCGCCCCATTCAGCACGAGCAGAATCAGATCAGCTTCATTAACTGCAGCCTTGGAGCGCTCCACTCCAATTTGCTCCACCACATCGATCGTCTCCCGGATCCCCGCCGTGTCTAGCAGCTTGAGTGGAATATTGTTAATGGTTACGAATTCCTCGATCACATCACGGGTAGTCCCCGGAATGTCCGTAACGATCGCTTTATTCTCCCTCACCAATGCATTCATCAAGGAGGACTTGCCTACATTCGGCCGCCCGATTATAGCTGTGGTAATCCCCTCACGAAGAATCTTCCCCTCATTAGCCCGCTTCAATAATAGGTCGATTCCCTTAAGTGCCAATGAGCATTTCTCTTTGATAAACTCTGAAGTCAGCGACTCCACATCATGCTCGGGATAGTCAATATTCACTTCAATATGTGCAAGAGTCTCCAGCAGGGTCTGGCGGATCTCATGAATTCTCCGGGACAGATCTCCTTCCACCTGCTTGAGGGCAACGGAGAAGGCCCGGTCAGACTTAGAGCGAATCAGATCAATAACCGCTTCGGCCTGTGACAAGTCAATCCGGCCATTTAGAAATGCCCGCTTGGTGAATTCCCCGGGTTCGGCAAGCCGGATTAGAGGCTGTTTCAGCAGCAGGTCCATCACCCTTTTCACCGAGATCACTCCGCCGTGAGTGCTAATCTCCACTACATCCTCCGTTGTGAACGACCGTGGTGCTCTCATCACGGTGACGAGTACCTCTTCAAGCTTATCTCCCGAGACGGGATCTATAATGAACCCATAATGAACGGTGTGACTATCCGCATCCACCAATGGGGTCTTGGAACGAAGGAGCCGTCCAACCTCAGCTACAGCCTCAGGTCCACTAACCCGAATAACGGCAATTCCGCCTTCCCCTACAGCTGTTGAGATCGCAGCAATCGTATCTGTAACCATCTTCTCACCTCTTCTATATAAATAAAAAGAAATGACGATTGCCCGAGGCAAACGTCACTCCCATTACATTCATTTACTTTGTCTTACCGTAATAACTACTCTGCGATTGGGCTCCTCGCCCTTGCTATAGGTCTTCACTTCAGGATGATCCTGCAGCTTCGCATGAATCACCTTGCGTTCCTGAGGAGACATAGGCTCCAGAGAGACTTCCTTCTGCGTACGAACCACTTTGCTGGCAAGTCTCAGAGCCAGCTCCTCCAGTGTCTTTTTGCGACGTTCTCTGAAATTCTCAGCATCCAGAACCAGCCGAATGAAGCTATCCGAGTAGCGATTCGCTACGATATTCGCTAAATATTGAAGTGCATCAAGGGTCTGACCCCGTCTTCCTATCAGCAGTCCAAGATCAGAACCAGATATGTTAAGAATCGTGCTGTCCTTGCGGTGCACAATCTCTACCTCAACCTGCAGGCCCATGCTTTCACCTACATCCGAGATAAATGACGCCGCCTCTTGAAAAGGATCTTTGCCTTCATGCTGAAATTCTTCGCTGCTTAAAGCTGGCTGCTCTATAATCTCTACATGAGTAGTTTCGACCTTTGGCGGTTCTGTCATCGTATTGGTAAGCAAAGTAATCTCTACTTTGGCTTCCTTTACTCCGAACAGACCCAGGAATCCTCTTGATGGCTGCTCCAACACTTTCACGGCAACTTGATTCTCGGTGGTGCCGAGCTTAGCCAATCCTTGTCTAACAGCATCTTCAATGGTTTTTCCCGACGTCACAACTTTGTTCATTTTTTCTTGTTGGCCTCCTTGTTGGTGCCTCTTGCCGGTGTACCGGCTTTCAGATTAGATCCACCTCTCTTGGATTTACCGCTCACAGGTGCAGCATCAACAATTGCCACTTCGCCAGCTGGTTTCTTATAGAGGAAGTAGTTCTGAACAATCGTGTAAATGTTACTGAAGAACCAATATAAAGGAAGTGCGGAAGGGAAATTGTAAGCCATGATAAAGATCAACACAGGGTAGATAAACATCATGAACTGCATAGGTCCCTGCATTCCGCTCGGATTCATATTGGACATCATCTTGGTCTGAACAAATGTACTAATTGCGGCTAATGCCGGCAGGATGAACAAATGGTCCGGCTGGCCGAGTTGAAGCCACAAGAACGGATGCTCCCGGATTGCCGAGTTGTAAATAATAGAGTTATACAGCGCAATGAATACAGGCATCTGAATGATCAGCGGCAAGCAGCCCGCCATCGGATTAACCTTATTCTCTTGGAATAACTTCATTGTCTCTTGCTGTTGGAGCTGCGGATTATCCTTGTACTGCTCCTTGATCTTCGCAAGCTGCGGCTGAATGGCCTGCATAGCTTTCGAACTTTTCACTTGTTTAAGGGTAAGCGGCAAAATAATTGTCCGCACAATAATCACCATGACCAAGATCGCCAGTCCGTACTCACCGCCGAACCATCTGGCGAACGTATCAAGAGCAAGTGAGAAATAGTAAACTACATTCTTTTGCCAGAATGAACTACTGTTAGCCATATCTTCTGTAGTGTGTGTTGGCGTTGCACTTGGCGTACAGCCAGCAAGCAGAACAAGCAATCCGACCGCCAGTGCAATGAGTAGCCACTTGCTTTTAGTTGACTTCAATCGCGACACTTCATAACCCCTCTCTTAACCAATCCATCAGCCTAAATCATACCATAATTGAACCGACAAATAAACAAGCTGTCAGGAGCGTGAAGCCCTTACAAGGCCTGCTTTCCGAAGTGCATGGAGTACACTTTTCTCGAGTTCCTTATACTCCATAGACACGGCACCTTTTCTTACGATAAAAATGATGTCCACCTGATCCCGGATTTCGCTCTTGTGCAGCCTTACAATTTCCTTGATTAAGCGTCTCATCCTATTGCGAACAACCGCATTGCCGATCTTTTTGCTTACGGAAATGCCGAGCCGGAACTGTTCGACATTGTTTTTCACAGACCAATAGACCACCAGCTGGCGGTTAGCAAAAGACTTGCCATAACGATACACCCGTCCAAAATCAGCCCGGTTTCTTAAACGCAGTTTCTTATGCACGACAAATCTCCTTGGAATGCACACCTAATTTATAGAAGAGATGTACCCTTTAACTTTCTTGTATTATGAACCAACTCTGAAAGCCCTAACCAGCATCAGATTTAAGAAACTCCGAAATGATCTGCCTCAAATTACGTCCTCTTACGAAAAAAAGACCACCGCAGTGGTCTTCACGCGTATCATTTACGCACTAAGTACTTTTCTACCCTTCAGACGGCGAGCAGCCAACACCTTGCGGCCGTTTTTTGTGCTCATTCTCTTACGGAAACCGTGAACCTTACTACGTTTGCTCACATTCGGTTTGAAAGTCGGTTTCATATATTGCACCCCCTCACAGGATTACTGTCTTCTTCTTACTATAAAATCACCGCAGAAAAAGCCTTTTTACATTTAACCACGAAACCTTCATAAAGTCAACCAAAGACCCTTCTTTTTCAGATAAAAAATCGAGTTATTCCGTGGATAACTCACGGCGAAATTACTTATCCACAATAAAGGGTCACATAATGCACATAAAATAATTATGCACATGTGCATAATTATTTCTAGGCTAACCCTAGGCTCTTATACCTCCTATTCCATTAGGAAGAAAATACCTCTGATATCGCTTACATTTTAGGTTTACAGATCACTATCTCTGGGTTAGTATAAGTTGTATACAAGTATACTTCTTGTCATAAAGGAGATGATCGATGGCGATCTGCAGGAAGAATCCTAGAACCCGCTCACGAAACTGTGCTAAGATCGAGATATGCGTTTAATGACGTACACTCGAATTTTTGATAGGAGAGTTATGGATGATACATTATCCTTCTTCGTGGCTCCAAGGGGCTTCCCTGGGTGAATCGATCGCTTGTGAACTCAGATTGCAAATTATAAAGGGTACAGTAAAATCCGGTGAAATTCTGTCCGAGAACCGCATTGCAGCAGATTTTGGTACGAGCAGATCCCCTGTTCGTGAAGCTATGAGAACGCTCTCGAGCGAAGGACTTATTCGGTTAGAGCGAATGGGAGCCGTGGTGCTGGGGCTCAGCCTCAAGGATGTGGAAGAGCTGTATGATGTACGCTATCTTATAGAAAGCTTTGTGCAGCAGCGTCTGCCGGTAATGAAATTAACGGGCCTGATTCCTTCATTAAAGCAAACTATTGACAAAATGGAGCTGGCCGCCAAACATCGGGATGTTGTCGATTTCTCGTTTCAGGATTTATCGTTTCACGAAGCTATGATTCTGGAAGCCGATCACACTCGGATTCTCCACCTTTGGAAGAGCATTCGTCATATCGTGATGACCGTAATGCTGGTCACTACCGAGGAGGTATTCTCTGAAGGGGATGACAAGGTTCAATTTGTAGTAAATAAACACCGGATCCTTATTGAGGGACTTGAATCCAAGAACCCCGACCGTATTGAAGAGGTAGTTCGTGAATACTTCTCAGATTCCCGCACCACTCTTCATCACAGCTTCCCTGGTCAATAGCAATCATGTGGAATGAACTAAAGATTTTTTTAGCGGACTTGATGGGATATGGCTTAGTATGATTCAACTTCAAGGCAAGACCTCTTTAGTTCAGTCCATATTGCAGAAGCATCAGCTTCTCTCTGTTCAACTTGTCGACAAGTATACAGAATAAGTAATTTCGGAATAGCTAATCTTACTAAAGCTATTGGGTAATAATTGTAAGCGCTTTTAAACCATGATGAAAAGGAGCATTACTACATGAATAGTATCTTTGGGTTAAGTCATAACGTTACACTGTTAATATGGACACTCATCGCCATCGTTTTTCTAATTGTCCTGATCTCCAAATATAAATGGAATCCCTTCGTTACTCTGCTGATCTCGGCATTAATGCTTGGACTTCTTGCCGGTATGAAGCCTGAAGAGGTCATTAAATCTCTGACCGGCGGTCTTGGTGGAACACTGGGTACCATCGCGATAGTCATTGGACTTGGTACCATGCTCGGCAAAATGATGGCAGAGTCCGGCGGTGCTGAGCAAATAGCTACGACTTTGGTGAACAGATTCGGTGAGAAGCGAGTTCACTGGGCTATGATGTTCGTCGGTTTCATTGTGGGTATTCCCGTCTTTTTTGAAGTCGGCGTTATTCTCCTGATTCCTATTGTATTTACGGTGGCTAAGAAGACCAAAATGTCTCTTCTTCAAATCGGGATTCCAATTTTGGCTGGTCTATCTACCGTTCATGGTTTGGTACCCCCGCATCCGGCTCCAATGATTGCAATTGAGGCTTACCATGCGGATCTAGGTAAAACGATTCTTTACTCTATTCTGGTGGGTTTACCTGTAGCCATTTTCGCTGGTCCTCTATTCGGTAAGTATATTGGCAAACGTATTAAAGTTGAGCCGCCGGCAAAATTAGCTGAACAGTTCGCACTTAAGAGTGACCGGGGTCTTCCTGGCTTTGGGATTACGCTGTTCACCATTCTTCTTCCAGTAATCTTGATGTTGATTGGATCTGTAGCCAATATTATGGATCCGCAGGCTACGAGCGGTCTTACCCGCTTCTGTGAATTTATTGGTCATGAAATTATCGCGCTGCTCATCGCGGCTGTCTTCTCCTTCTTTTCACTTGGATTTGCAAGAAAATTCTCCAAAGAAGATATCAGCAAGTTCACCAGCGAATGCTTGGCCCCAACTGCAACGATCATATTAATTATTGGTGCGGGCGGTGCATTCAAGCAGGTTTTGATTAACAGTGGTGTAGGAACTGCGATTGCCGAAATGGCAACCAGCGCTCATATAAACGTAATCCTGTTCGCCTGGCTCGTAGCTGCACTAATCCGTGTGGCAACCGGCTCAGCTACTGTGGCCATGACTACAGCTGCAGGCATTGTTGCTCCAGTATTGGCCCTGACTCCAGGTGCCAACGTAGAACTCGTCGTACTTGCGACCGGTGCCGGCTCGATTATTTTGTCACATGTGAATGACGCGGGCTTCTGGATGGTTAAAGAATTCTTCAATATGACCGTACCTCAGACGCTGAAGTCATGGACGGTAATGGAGACCCTCTTATCCGTTATGGGACTTGTTCTCATTCTTATCCTCAGCGCCTTCTTGTAAGGCGCAGCAATACAGAAAGAAGGTACACACATGAATCTCATCAACTATATGATAGGTATCGATATGGGTACGACCAGCACGAAGGCTGTCCTATTTGAAGAGAACGGCAAGGTCATTACCTCGGCAACGAACGAATATCCTCTACACACGCCCAATTCCTCTGTGGCTGAACAAGATCCTGAGCAGATCTTCAATGCCGTGCTGGAATCCGTACGGCAGGTTATGGTGAAGAGCGGAGTAAGGCCTGAACAAATTATGTTTGCAGCTTTCAGCTCCGCGATGCACAGTGTCATTGCTGTCGACGAGAACGGCACACCGCTCACAGCATGCATTACCTGGGCAGATAACCGCAGTGCAGCTTGGGCGTCAAAGCTCAAGCACGAAATGGGGGGTCATGAGATTTATTTGCGGACAGGGACACCGGTTCATCCGATGTCCCCCCTCACCAAGCTGATCTGGCTGCGTGAGGATCATCCTGAAATTTTCAACCGCACAAGTAAATTTATTTCTATTAAAGAATACGTAACAGCTAAGCTATTTCATGAATACGTGGTTGACCATTCCATCGCTTCATCTACCGGGCTGCTGAACTTACAGCAGCTCGATTGGGATGAAGAAGCGCTGCGTATAGCAGGAATTACGAAAGACCGTCTGTCGCAGCTCGTGCCAACGACTTACAAGCTGGACAAGCTAGATCCAATATATGCAGGGGTGATGGGTTTGCTGCCATCAACCCCTTTTGTCATCGGGGCCAGTGACGGGGTACTGTCCAATTTAGGTGTAAATGCTATAGAGCCGGGTGTCCTGGCTGCAACCATCGGCACAAGCGGGGCAATCCGGACGGTTGTAGACAAGCCTGTTACCGATCCGAAGGGGAGAACGTTCTGTTATGCTCTAACTGACAAGCAGTGGGTAATTGGCGGCCCGGTCAATAACGGAGGAATGATCTTCCGCTGGGTTCGTGACGAATTCGCTGCTTCCGAGGTTGAGACTGCCAAGAGACTCGGAATCAACCCTTATGATGTCCTAACTAAAATCGCCGAAAGAGTGCGTCCTGGCTCCGATGGTCTGCTCTTCCACCCTTATTTGACTGGGGAAAGAGCTCCGCTGTGGAACCCGGATGCCCGTGGTTCCTTTTTCGGGCTAACCCTTCATCATAAGAAGGAGCATATGGTTCGTTCTGTGCTGGAGGGCGTTATCTTCAACATGTACACCGTCCTGCTGGCCATGAAAGAGCAAATGGAGCCTTCTGTCATTCAGGCTACAGGTGGATTCGCCAGATCCCCAATTTGGCGCCAGATGATGGCGGATATCTTCGATCAGGAAGTGATCGTCCCGGAGAGCTTTGAAAGCTCCTGCCTTGGCGCAGTAGTGCTTGGACTCTATGCGCTGGGTAAGGTCGACTCCCTACCCATCGTCTCAACCATGGTGGGTCCAACTCATCGCCACACGCCGATTCACGAGAACGTGGAAATGTACCAGGAACTCCTGCCGATCTATATACGTATCTCCCGTAATCTGGAGGAAGAGTATGCAGCCATATCCAAAATTCAGCGAAGAATCTTGGACAAATAATTAAAATCCTGGCTGTGTATAACTGAAAATCGAACGATTTTCAGAGAATTTTAGCTAAAAAATGAAGCTTATATAGAGAAAAACAAAACCGGCTGAACCCGATGAATTGGGGACAGCCGGTTTATTTTTTATAACAACCTGTGAATAATTATTTTTGATTTTCTACAAGCTCTGTCGAATTTTAAACAATTTATAAACAATATGTAGTGGTGTGGATTATATTTATACACAACTTATTGAATTTGTGGATAAATTCCTGCTTTACGTTGAAATATAACACTTCTTTTGCTATGATTGAATTGTTTTCTGTGTGAATATCTCAGTTTTTCTTATATGTTTATCAACAGCCTGTGGATAAAATTGTGAACAATTTGATTTTATACTTTGTGTATATCCTTCCGTTTCACTGATTAATGGGGATAAATCCCCCATATTTCAGTTTTTTTCGACATTCCACGCATGGCTTTAACCACAATTGGAAGATTTTAAAGGAGTGACAGTCTGTGGACAGCCATACTTCTGAAATATGGCAACAAATTTTATCCATCATTCAAACCAAGCTAAGCAAGCCGAGTTATGATACTTGGTTTAAAGCAACCAAAGCGGTCTCCATTACCGACCAGACTATCGTCATTTCCGCACCGACCACTTTTGCTGTAGAGTGGCTCGAGAGCCGCTACACCAAGCTGGTAGCAACAACCGTCATGGAAACCATAGGCAAGCAAGTTGATGTCTCCTTTGTCATTGAGGAATCAAGACCAAGTGAGCCTAGCCTTCCCCAGACTCAGACGGCACCCCCCGTCCCAAGTGAAGATACGATATCCCATATGCTTAATCCGAAATATACGTTCGATACGTTCGTTATTGGTTCAGGCAACCGGTTTGCGCATGCTGCTTCGCTTGCTGTGGCTGAAGCCCCAGCCCGTGCGTACAACCCTCTTTTTTTGTATGGAGGAGTAGGACTTGGCAAGACGCATCTCATGCATGCAATCGGGCACTATATTCTCGAGCACAGCCCAAGCAGCAAAGTGGTGTATATCTCTTCCGAGAAATTTACGAATGAGTTCATTAACTCCATCCGGGACAACCGGGCGGAGAGCTTCCGTAACAAGTACCGGAATATAGATATTCTGCTGATCGACGATATCCAGTTCCTGGCCGGCAAAGAGTCCACCCAGGAAGAGTTCTTCCATACGTTTAACGCGCTGCATGAAGAACGCAAGCAGATTATTATCTCAAGTGACCGCCCGCCAAAAGAAATCCCGACACTCGAGGAGCGGCTCAGATCCCGGTTCGAATGGGGACTCATTACCGATATTCAGCCGCCGGATCTGGAGACCCGGATTGCGATCCTTCGGAAGAAGGCGAAGGCGGAGAATTTGGACATTCCCAATGAGGCTATGATGTATATCGCGAATCAGATCGATACGAACATCCGTGAGCTCGAAGGTGCTTTAATTCGTGTAGTCGCTTATTCATCGCTGATTAATCAGGATGTTACGACGCATTTGGCCGCTGAGGCGCTCAAAGACATCATTCCTTCAAGCAGACCTAAGATGATCACCATCCAGGATATTCAGCAAAAGGTCGGGGATTATTACAATTTGAGAATGGAAGACTTCAAAGCCCGTAAACGGACTAAAGCTATTGCATTTCCAAGGCAGATTGCGATGTATTTATCCCGGGAGTTAACGGATTATTCTCTTCCCAAGATTGGTGATGCCTTCGGAGGGCGCGATCATACAACCGTAATCCATGCTCATGAGAAGATCACCCAGCATTTGAAGGTGGATCAGGAGCTGTACAAAGTCATTAATACCTTAACGGAGAAAATTAAAAATTCCTCCTAACCATATGGATCTAGCTAGTCAAATACAGCACAAAAATTCAGCAAAAAACCACAAAAGCCTATGCACAATTTATACACATGTGAATAGGCTTCGTTTTATGTCTTTAGCCTGGTTATCCACATATTCAGGCCCCCTACTACTTCTATAATTAATTAAAAGATATACATCTTCATAAAAAGTGCGGATAAAATATCCCCAAACCATTTTAAAACGGCAACCCCCAAAATCAGCTTAAAGAAGCTTATGCCATAGATTTCAAACTTATGCCTCATAAAACTTTTAGGAGTTGAAAACATGAAAATTCGCATCTTAAAAAATGATCTTAACGAATCCATCCAGCATGTATCCAAAGCTATTTCCAGCCGGACAACCATCCCTATTCTTACCGGTATTAAGCTGGAAGTGAATTTTCAAGGGGTTATTCTGACCGCAAGTGATACGGATATTTCCATCCAGGCTTTTATTCCCGCTGAAGACGACAAGAAGACCATTGTTCAGGTGGAGCGTCCGGGTAGTGTTGTGCTCCCAGCTAAGTTTTTTGTGGAGATTATTAAGAAGCTGCCATCGCAGGAGATTGAAATGGAGGTTAGAGACGGATTCCAGACCTTTATCCGCTCAGGCTCTACCGATATTCAGCTTGTTGGTTTAGACCCGGAAGAATTCCCGGTTCTGCCAAGCGTAGAGGAAGATCAGGTTATTTCGATCCCTGGCGATCTTCTTCGCAATATGATCAAACAAACGGTGTTCTCGATTTCAACTCAAGAGACAACGCCTATTCTTACCGGGGTTCTCTGGAATTTGAGCGATAGTCTGTTCAAATTCGTCGCTACAGACCGTCACCGGTTGGCCAGCCGGACTGCACCGCTTGAAGATGCTGATAACGTAAAATTCAGCAATATTGTTATTTCCGGTAAAACACTGAACGAGCTCAGCAAGATCATTCCAGATCAGAACACTCGCGTGGACATCGTCGTTGCCGATAATCAGGTATTGTTCAAAATTGACCGTGTCCTGTTCTATTCACGTATATTAGACGGGACCTATCCCGATACTTCTAAGATTATTCCGACCAACTACAAGACAGAACTTGTACTCGATACCAAGAAACTGAGCGAGTCTATTGATCGGGCGTACCTTCTCTCCCGTGAGGAGAAGACAAATATTGTCCGCCTTCAGACGCTGGAAGATGGTACAATAGAAATTTCCTCTAGTTCATCGGAGCTGGGGAAAGTTACAGAGCAGCTGGAAGTTGCTGAATTTAACGGTGATGCGCTGCGTATCTCTTTTAACTCCAAATATATGCTTGATGTTCTCAAGGTCGTGGAGAGTGAGCAGCTCCATATCGGTTTTACCGGTCCAATGAGTCCAATTATTGTGAAGCCGGTTGATGAGAGCCGCAGCTTATACTTGATTCTTCCTTACCGCACAACCAACTAAAAAAAGTTATGCACCTGTTGATAACTGCAGGAGAAAGGAATTTAGCATGAATGAGGTACTTATCCACAGTGAATATATTAAGCTGGATCAATTTCTGAAGCTGGCTGATTGCGTGCCAACAGGCGGAATGGCTAAAGCCCTGCTGCAGGACGGTGCAGTTAAGGTGAACCAGGAATTAGAAGAGCGCCGGGGGCGGAAGTTGTATCCGGGAGATATTGTCGAGGTGGAAGGCTGTGGGACTTTTCAGGTTGCTGCTAAGTAACAATCCCTGATAATCGGAGTTACTGCCTTATGCATAGGCAGCGTAAGATGAGGGGGAAACCGTTCAATGTTCGTCAAAAATTTAAGCTTACAGCATTTCCGCAACTATAATGAGCTGACTCTCGATTCCTTCGGAAGTGTCAATTTAATGATTGGCCGTAATGCCCAAGGCAAGACGAATCTGCTGGAAGCCATATTCGTACTGGCATTAACCAAGTCACATCGGACCTCTAAGGATAAAGAGCTGATCGGGTTTCAGCAGAGTGCCGCCCAGCTTGCTGCTGAGGTGGACAAGAAGTATGGAGCTGTTAACTTGGAGCTTAGACTTTCCTCTCAGGGCAAGAAGGCGAAGATTAACGGCCTTGAGCAGCGTAAGCTGAGTGATTTTATCGGGGCGCTTAATGTGGTGATGTTCGCACCTGAGGACCTTGAGATTGTAAAAGGAACACCAGGAATCAGACGGCGATTCCTCGACATGGAGATCGGCCAGGTCACGCCCAGCTACTTATATCATCTGCAGCAGTATCAGAAGGTGCTGATCCAGCGCAACAACATGCTCAAGCAGTCCTGGGGTGGTGGCAGTGATATGTCCACCATGCTTGAAATCTGGAACGAGCAGCTCGCTGAGCATGGTGTTAAAATTATAAAGAAACGGAAACAATTCATAAGAAAACTGCAAAAGTGGGCCTCGGATATTCATGAGGGAATCACGAATGGGACCGAGAAGCTGGAGTTGATCTATCTGCCTTCTTTTGGAGAAGCTGAGGAAGAAGATGAAGCTGTCTTATTGCGGCAGTTTATGATAAAGTTATCACAAATGAAGGATCAGGAGATACGGAGGGGCATGACTCTTGCGGGACCGCACCGGGATGATCTAGCCTTCTATATCAACGGCAAAGAAGCACAAGTGTATGGATCGCAAGGCCAGCAGAGAACAACGGCGCTTTCTCTTAAGCTAGCAGAGATTGAGCTGATCCATGAAGAGATCGGTGAGTACCCGGTTCTTTTGCTCGACGATGTTCTCTCTGAGCTCGATCCTTATCGTCAGACTCAATTGATCGAGACTTTTCAAAGCAAAGTACAGACGTTCATTACCGCAACCGGCATAGAGACCATTAATGCCGGTAAGCTGAAGGACGCCAGTATTTATCATGTCCAAGAGGGACAAGTAAATAGCTAGGATGGAGGCACGTTATGTACATTCATTTAGGCGGAGAGAAGATTATTTCATCTGCTGAGCTTGTCGCTATTTTTGATATTTCTATCGAGAAGTCTTCGAAGATATCCAAGCAGTTCGTGACCCATGCCCTGAAGCACAAGCAGGTGGTTCACATCAGTGAGGAAGAACCGAAGTCTATAGTAGTGACCAAGCAAACGGTGTACTATTCCCCCATTTCCTCGGCAACGCTTAAGAAGCGCGCACACCAATTTTTTGCAAATGCGTGAGGTAAAAACTGAATCTCAATAAAAGAAGCAGGTGAAGGCATGTCGATGAATGAACAATCCTATGATGAAAGTCAGATACAGGTGCTTGAGGGCCTTGAGGCCGTACGGAAACGTCCAGGTATGTATATAGGTTCAACCAGCTCCAGAGGTCTGCATCATTTGGTATGGGAGATCGTAGACAATAGTATCGATGAAGCATTAGGAGGCTATGCTGACCACATCGACGTTATCGTGCATCAGGATAATAGTGTAACGGTCATTGATAACGGCCGCGGTATTCCTGTCGGCGAGCATCCCAAGCTGAAACGTTCAACCCTGGAAGTTGTTATGACTGTTCTGCATGCCGGGGGCAAGTTCGGCGGTGGAGGGTACAAAGTATCCGGCGGTCTGCACGGTGTAGGTGTATCCGTAGTGAACGCTCTATCCGAGAAAGTTGTGGTTGAGGTTAAGCGTGACGGGCACATTTATCAGCAGGAATATCACCGCGGGGCACCTCAATATGATATCCGTATTATAGGGGATTCCGAGGAGACTGGAACGAAGACTACGTTTACACCAGATCCGGAGATCTTTACTGAAACTACGGTGTTTGAGTATGATATTCTCCTTACTCGTATCCGTGAATTGGCATTCCTGAATAAAGGGATTTCCATCTCACTGCACGACGAACGCACCGGGCAATCCAATGCGTTCAAATACGAAGGTGGTATCGGGGAGTACGTCCAGTTTTTGAACCAGAATCGTGAAGCTCTTCATGAAACACCGATCTATGTTGAAGGCTCAAGAGATATGATTCAGGTTGAAGTAGCGCTGCAGTACAATGACAGCTATACGGAGAATATCTATTCTTTTGCAAATAATATTAATACCCATGAGGGCGGAACTCATGAGTCCGGCTTTAAGAGTGCGCTCACCCGGATTATTAACGATTATGCCCGTAAATATAATCTAATCAAGGACAGTGACTCCAACCTCACCGGCGATGACGTGCGGGAAGGTCTGACTGCCATTATCTCCGTCAAAATCCCTGAGCCGCAGTTTGAAGGACAGACCAAGACCAAGCTCGGTAACAGTGAAGTTCGCGGAATTGTAGAGTCCTTATTTGCTGAGAAGCTGCAGGAATTTATGGAGGAGAACCCATCCGTAGCCAAACGCATTCTGGAGAAGGCTCTTCAAGCATCCCGTGCGCGTGAGGCAGCTCGTAAAGCACGGGAACTGACACGGCGCAAGAGTGCGCTTGAAGTCAGTTCACTTCCGGGTAAGCTTGCTGACTGTTCATCCAAGGATGCTGCAATCAGTGAACTCTACATTGTTGAGGGAGACTCTGCCGGCGGTTCAGCCAAGCAGGGACGTGACCGTCACTTCCAGGCAATTCTTCCGCTGCGAGGTAAGATCCTGAATGTAGAGAAGGCCCGCCTTGACCGGATACTTGGCAATGCCGAGATTAGAGCGATTATAACAGCCCTGGGTACGGGTATCGGCGATGACTTTGATCTTGCCAAGGCCCGCTATCACAAAGTCATCATTATGACGGATGCGGATGTCGACGGAGCTCATATTCGGACCTTGATGCTTACTTTCTTTTATCGTTATATGCGCAAAATTATCGACGCCGGTTATATCTACATTGCACAGCCGCCGCTCTTTAAGATTGAGCGAAACAAAGTAGTGCGCTACGCTGGTTCCGAGAAAGAACGCGACCAGATTATTGCCGAGTTTGGCGAGAATGCCAAATTCAACATCCAACGTTACAAAGGTTTGGGTGAGATGAATGCTACCCAGCTCTGGGAGACAACTATGGATCCGGAGAGCCGTACCATGCAGCAGGTTTCTATTGCTGATGCGATTCAGGCTGACGCGATTTTTGATACTTTGATGGGTGATAATGTTGAACCACGTCGTGATTTCATTCAGGAACATGCCAAGTATGTGACCAATCTAGATTTCTAATTCATAAAAGCTGCAGCCTAGGCTGCGGTTTTTTTATTTCTTGATGCTTAGTGACCGTTAGGACGTGGCCTTGCTTTACGTAACCTGCCGTAATGGATTGCGTACCGCCTAATCCGTTTATAGATCCTTTTATCTTTAAGCATTTTAAAGGGGAACAGCGCGGGCAGCGTGTTCACCTCTAGAATCCATGCTTTAAAGTCGGCATCGATGGCTATATCGAGGCCAAGCTCTTTAAGCTTAGGGTAAGCATGCTGCAGCTGATACCCTACCTGTGTACCAACTAGGCGAAGCTCAGAGAGTAATAATTCAAGCTGTCTCTCATCCATATGTGAGCCTAGGAGCTGCTCAACTGGGTGGGCGGTACCTCCGCCATGGTGATTGGTTATAATCTTCTGAAGGGCACCCAGGCGCGCGATATAACCGGTGGTCTCCCACTCCCTTTTTAAATTCTTCTGTACCAGTACCCGAATGTCGAACTTCCGCCTATGGTAAGTCAGAAGGTGAATGCCTTGCTGGATCAGATAATCGCACCTTTTAATTTTTTCCATAAGTGCAGAGTATAGCTCTTCAAAGGTCATATAGGTTTGACTGTGGATTCCAAATCGTAATTTATACTGGGGATTGGGAATCTCTTTCACCGGGTTTTCTTCGTTCTGGTTTTCTCCATTCTCTTCGGGGGCCACTTGGTAGTACTCTGCGCTCATGACCCCATTTCCGTAAGTCCCTCTGTCTGGCTTAACGTATACAAGTCCGTATTGATGGATCATAGCTCTCAGGTCCTCTACTGAGAACTTTCGAGTTTCGGGAATATAAGGCTGCAGGTTTGGCTGCTGCAGGATGATCTGCGTTTTTTGCCATTTGCTCGCTATTCTTTGAATACTCAATGTCAGCTTCCTTCCTTTCATTTCTAGGAGAATGGTCATCCACTGGAGATGAAAAACATAGGACAGAAGAGAAAAACAATGATATAATTATAGGATATGGGGATTTTTCAGGTTTTTTAAGGGAATGAGGAAATGCCTATATCCTAGTGTATGTGAAAGGTGAACGATGGGAGTGGACACATCCCTATTTTTCATCAAACGCAGAGGAAGAAGAAAGCCTTCTGACTACCAACGTTTAATTGTGCTTGATTTGTGAAAGTAATATAATAAAAGTTGGAGTTTTCCTGCGTTTCAAGCCCTTTTGAGCTTTTTCTATACATAGGGAGAATGAATATATGCGGTTTTATGGATCGTAATTTATTTTGTTAATTGGAGTGAACAACAAACCCTCGTCCTCACTCCATACCATACAGAGATTAATTAGGCATGGGTAAGATATTTAAGGAGGTCCAGCATGGCGGAAGAGAATAACTCGCAAATTATAGATCGGGATATTGGCGTGGAGATGCGAGAATCCTTTATGGATTACGCAATGAGCATCATTGTTAGCCGTGCCCTGCCGGATGTGCGTGATGGGCTTAAGCCGGTTCATCGCCGTATTCTATACGCAATGAGTGATCTTGGCATGTCGCCGGACAAGCCATATAAGAAGTCAGCCAGAATCGTAGGCGAAGTTATAGGTAAATATCACCCTCACGGTGATAGTGCAGTTTATGAATCCATGGTACGTATGGCACAGGACTTTGCAATGCGCAATATGCTCGTCGATGGTCATGGTAACTTTGGCTCGATTGACGGCGATATGGCAGCAGCTATGCGTTATACTGAGGCGCGTCTCTCCAAGATCGCCATGGAGATGCTTCGCGATATCAACAAAGAAACTATTGATTTCATGCCGAACTATGATGGGGAAGAGAACGAACCTGTTGTGCTTCCAGCCCGTTTCCCTAACCTTTTGGTTAACGGGGTTACAGGGATTGCAGTCGGTATGGCTACGAATATACCACCTCATAACCTTGGAGAGGTTATTGATGGTGTGCAGGCCCTTATTAAGAATCCAGAGATTACTTCGCTTGAATTGATGGATTACATCAGTGGACCCGATTTCCCGACGGCCGGATTCATTCTTGGACGTTCTGGAATACGTCAAGCCTACACTACGGGCCGCGGTTCAGTAACGATGCGAGCCAACGCGACGATAGAAGAGAACAACAACAAAGCAAGAATTATCGTGCATGAGATTCCTTATCAGGTTAACAAGGCACGTTTGGTTGAGAAGATTGCTGAACTCGTTCGTGAGAAGAGAATTGAGGGAATAACAGATCTCCGGGATGAGTCTGACCGTAATGGAATGCGTATTGTGATTGAGCTGCGCAGAGATGTTAATCCGAATGTAGTACTTAATAACCTGTACAAGCATACGTCTATGCAGTCCACTTTTGGGATTAACATGCTTGCCATTGTTAACAAAGAACCAAAGATTCTGACGCTGCGTGAAGTACTCCATTACTATCTGCAGCACCAGATTGAAGTTATTCGCCGCCGGACCGAATTTGACTTGAAGAAGGCGGAAGCCCGTGCGCATATTCTCGAAGGCTTGCGGATTGCTCTGGATCATTTGGATGAGGTCATCAAGCTGATCAGAAGCTCCCAGACTGGGGAAATTGCAAGGGAAGGCTTAATTGAGCGCTTTGGACTTAGTTTTGAACAGGCACAGGCTATCTTGGACATGCGTCTGCAGCGCCTGACAGGACTCGAGCGTGAGAAGATCGAGAACGAGTACAATGAACTCCTTAGTAAGATTGCAGAATACCGTGAGATTCTTGCCAATGAGCATCTGGTCCTGGAGATCATAGATGGTGAACTGCAAGAAATTAAAGACAAGTATGCAGATGAGCGTCGTACGGTGATTACCGTGGGAGAAGAAAGTATCCTGGATGAGGATCTAATCCCTCGCGAAGAAGTAGTGATCACCATTACTCATACGGGTTACATCAAGCGTCTTCCTGTTTCGACTTATCGTAGTCAGAAGCGGGGCGGCCGCGGAGTAATTGGTATGGACACCAAGGACAGTGACTTCGTTGAGCATCTGTTTGTTACGAATTCACATCATTACTTGATGTTCTTTACGGACAAAGGTAAGGCTTATCGAATCAAGGCATACGAAATTCCGGAGCTTGGACGTACTGCTCGTGGAACACCTATCATCAACTTGATTCAAATTGAGCAGGGTGAGACCGTTAATGCGGTTATTCCTGTAGAGAAATTTGAAGAGGACAAGCACCTGTTCTTTGCTACGAGACAAGGTATTGTCAAGAAGACACCGCTGGACGATTATGTGAACATCCGTAAAGGTGGACTTATAGCTATCAATCTTCGGGAAGATGATGATCTTATCGAAGTGAAGCTGACCCATCCTGGTCAGGAATTGATTATGGGTACTGCTCAAGGTATGTCTATCCGCTTCGCTGAAAGTGACGTCCGCTCCATGGGAAGAAGCGCAACCGGAGTTAAAGGGATTACACTGGATTCGAATGATCAGCTGATCGGCATGGATATTGTGGATCCGGAACGGGATGTCCTTATCGTTACTACCAAGGGCTATGGTAAACGTACTCCAGTCGGAGAATACCGGATACAGAGCCGTGGCGGTAAAGGGATTAAGACTATCAATGTAACCGAGAAGAACGGTTCTGTGGTGGGTCTTAAGGTCGTTAAGGACGAAGAGGACCTGATGATCATTACGAGCAGTGGTACATTGATTCGTACGAGTATGGCAGGAATCTCAACCATGGGACGCAACACGCAGGGCGTGAAGCTGATTAACACTCGTGATGAGGACTCTGTGGCGACAGTATGCCGGACGGATAAGACCGAAGAGGCAGAAGAGCTTTTAGAAGAGGAAGTATCTTTACCGGGACCGGAAGATCTACTGGATCTTACGGAGAGTGAAGAAATAATTATACCGGAGACGGATGATACAGAGGAATAAGATTTCAGAGCAACTAACAAGGCTCCCTTCGAGGGGGCCTCTTTTTTTGATTGTGGGCGAAGCAGGTAACGTAATATAATGGGTATAACGGAAAAAAATTATGAATATGTCTATTCATTCGTTTCGAATAAGTCTAAATTTGCGAGGTATGATACCATCATGGCTAGTATCCCTGTAGTAGATCTGAAACCTGGTGTGAAAATTGCATCGGCTGTACATACTCCGCTTGGCGGAGTTCTTTTTAATAAAGGAAAAATATTGCTTCCCCGTGACTTGGATATTCTTCAAGCCTTTCTGATTCAGCAGGTTGAGATAGAAGGCAGTGAAACGAAGTCTGTATCAGTCAAAGACTCTGTAAAAAGTGGACAGGATACAGCAGGAGAAGCATTTGAGAAGTCTCCCCAGGATCAACTGCATACCGAGTATGACAGAATGCTGAACTTGATTAAGAGTTCCTTTCAATCGATTCTGGCTTCCGAGCTGCCTGTGCTTGATCTACGGAACCAGTTAGAGGCGCTAATTGCCCAACTTAAGCATTATAATGTACTGACTTTTTCGCCTCGTGGAATGAATGAGTATGACTATATGTACCACAACGGCATATTATCTGCGCTAACCTCTTATTTGATTGCCCAGTGGTATGGGCTTCCTCAGAAGGATTGGATGCAGGTAGCCTTTGCAGGGCTTCTTCATGACATAGGTAATGCTAAGATTGACCCTAAGGTTCTATACAGCCCCCTCCCTTTATCGTCTGAGGAAATTGAGGAAATGCGCATGCATACGACCTACGGTTATCAGATGTTAAGGAATTCTGCTGCACTTAATGAGGGGGTAAGATTAGCTGCTCTTCAGCACCACGAGAAAGTAGATGGATCAGGTTATCCGCTGCGTTTAACAGGTGACAAAATGCATGTGTATTCGCGTATCGTAGCCGTAGCTGATATTTTCCACGCCATGACACTCAAGAAGCGCTATCGTAAGGCTCAGTCTCCTTATATGGTTCTGGAACAGCTTCAATCCGAATCATTCGGAAAGCTTGATCCGGCGATTGTTCAGACATTTATCAATAAAGTAACTCAGTTCCATAATGGAACCCGCGTTCGCCTTAGCGACGATCGAATTGGGGAGATCGTGTTCTCAGATCGGAATCATCCTACTAGACCGCTCGTCTCTGTTAATGGACAAATTATTAATTTAATCCAGGAAAGACAGCTGTATATCGAAAATATAGTTTAGGCCTTGACTTAGTTAGCCAGCATGAGTTATATTAGATCTCGCCCCTTTTAAAAGGAATAATGACTTCTAAAGAGATTAAAACTTAATCTTCTAAAAAAAAGCTTGCTTTTGCTGGGTGGCTATGTTATATTATAAGAGTTGCTGGTGAGACATTAAACAAGATGTTGCGCAGCGACGAATGAAAAATTGATCTTTGAAAACTGAACAACGAGTGAGTGAATTTCACTTCGGTGAGATT
>RCUH01000763.1_pt1 | contig 28985 bp, 28 predicted proteins | sample 2166191 | NCBI WGS metagenome assembly RCUH01 (sample SAMN09932848, study PRJNA488358) | compost metagenome | feature: garden; material: soil; isolation source: compost soil in an enriched community after 214 h of incubation | place: Germany: Experimental Botanical Garden Goettingen | collected...
GCATGGTGGCGCGCCGCATGGTGGATGCGATGATCATTTCCGCGACCCGGCGGACCGACAAGCGTGTGGATTTCCTGAAGCAGACCCGCCTGCCTTTCGTATCGCTCGGACGGACCGCTTCCAGCGACAGTCACGCCTGGATCGACCTCGATTTCGAAGGGGTCGCGAAAAGCGCCGTGGACCGTCTCGCCGCTGCCGGGCATCGCTCGATCGCGGTTGCCGTGCCCGACAGCGACATCAATCTCGGTTACATTTTTCTGGAGGGATACAGGCGCGCGTTGGAAGGCAATGGCATCGCCTATGATTCCTCTCTGGTCATCCGGGCGAAATCGAGCGAGCAGGGGGGGTATCACGCCGCCAGCGAATGGCTGCAGATGCGGCCCCGGCCAACGGCGATCGTGCTGATTTACGAGCTGATGGCGGTCGGTCTTTATCGCCGGCTGGCGGAAGCGGGCCTGAAACCGGGGGGCGATCTTGCCGTCATCGGCTTTCGCGATGGCCCGCGCGGCCAGTTTCTGGAGCCTCGCCTCACCAGTTTCCGCATGTCCCTGCATGATCTCGGCGTGACGGTCGCCCAGACGCTATTATCGACCATGCCGGCCTACGCGCCCTTTTATCCCGGTCAGGCCCGCCATTGCGTATGGCCCATGCTTCTGGTGGCCGGCGAGAGCGATCCCGCCCCCGCCGCATAGGCCGCTGCGCAGGGGCGTTAAAGCTTGTAGCCGCCAATGCTGGCGACGCCGAAAGGATTGAATTTATACTGGTCTTCCTTATACCTTTCGTCGTCGGCGAGGGTGGCGCTATGGCCCTTCACGGCTGCTTCAACGCCTTCACGCGCCATTTGCTCGGCGACATCATCCATCAACGCGGCGATCTTTAAGGCGCAATAGCGAGGTGGCATTTTTAAAGCTGCTGGCCTTGCTCCCCAGCAATAAAATGTATTGCCATCATTGATATGGCCTTCAGCTTCTGGTCTGCGTCCGAGCCCCCAAATGCCAGGTCAAGCGTGTCTACGGCATTCTGGAAGCGGTCCAGTTCGCGGTCAAAAACATCCGCCTGCGTGGCCTCGCCATAATGCAGATCGGCAAACTCCTGGGCTGCCACCGCAAGAATGAAATAGCCAGCAGCCCGCTCGGGATCCGCCAGCGCGGCCTTCCGGGCCACGGTTGCGGCGCTGTGATAAGCCCGAGAGCCGTTACCTTTTTCCCGGATGATATCGGTAATCATTTTAAACATGGGTTTCTTCGCCTTTTCTTTTTCCCGAGGGGAGGGCTCCCTCGAAGGTAATGCAACCGGGTTGACCAGAAACTGATAGAGGATGTCCGTCGCGACGTCGAAGTCCTCCATTGTCATCGCTTCTTGCGGATTATGAGATCCGTTGCGATTGCGGATAAAGATCATACCGGATGGAATTCCCGCTTCCGAGAACACCGCCGCATCATGGCCGCCGCCTGATGCAAGCAGGCAAACGGGTGAACCTGTCGCCCTCGTGGCCTCCTCCAGATGAGCGATGAGTTTCTCATCGCAGATCGCCGGGCTCGTCCATAAAGCTTCACCGGTGTCGAAACGAACCGCGCGCTCGCGCTCGATACGAGCGATCTGGGCAAGAACAAACGAATGCATGCTGTTAAGCATCCCGCTATCCTGGCTGCGAATATCCAGACTGAACTCTATAAAATCGGGGATCCGGGTCAATGCATGTTTCTGTTGATCTGTCGAAACCATGCCACTGGTTATGACGAGATCACGGCCGGCGGCGACAAATTCATGCCAGGCGGCATCAAGAACGTTGAGGAGTTCCGCCATGGCGAGCACCGCGTCATGTCTATAGGCGAGGGGAACCGCCCCGGAATGACCCGCCTCGCCATAACAGGCGATTTTTCTGTAACGAAAATTACCGCGTATACCCGACACGATCCCGGTCGGCAGATTGCGCTCTACCAAAACAGGACCCTGCTCGATGTGGACCTCGAGATAGGCGCTCACACGTTTCGCGTCGATAATCGGTCTGCCGGCGCGGATCGGCTCCATGTCGATGCCTGCGGCTTCCATATGGTTGGAAAGCGTCCGTCCGTCACCTCGATGTCTTGCGGCAAGTTCCTCCGGTGAAAGTACGCCAAGAAGAGCTTTGGACCCCACGTAGCAGGGACCAAACCATGCGCTTTCCTCGCCGCGCATGGCAATGACCTTTACCGGCTGGGAGAAGCTGTTGCCCTCTCGCCTGGCACGAACCAGGCACATGATACCTGACAGAACCCCGGCCAGTCCGTCGAAATTCCCTCCGCGAGGAACGCTGTCGACATGTGAACCACATAATATAAAGCGATCGGCCGTCTGATGTTCGGGTAGCGAGAATACGACGTTGCGACCTTGATCCCACACAGCGGCCAGCCCTTCAGCACGGGCAAAATCCATCAGGAACTGCAGCGTACCAGTTTCGACATCGGAGAACGCGGGTCGACTGACGCCTTCGAGATCAGCGGATTGTTTGGCGACCTGCCTGAACAGATGGACGGCTGTGCTGGACAGGTCGTTGATTTCGTCCGTGTTCGCAAGGCTTGCAGACATCAGGGATACTCCGCAAGAGCGATTGTTTCTCTGGCAAGTTTTGCAGTGCCGATTAATGCATCCACACTGGCGAGGCCGCGGGCAATGAGCGCAGCTTCGAGCTCACGGACAAGACGCGGCATGGTATTGGGGCTGATGAAAGTGGCGGTGCCCACCTGCACGGCACGTGCGCCGGCCATCAGATATTCGATGACGTCATCAACCGTAGAGATGCCCCCGCAACCGATTACAGGGATGGAAACCGCGTTAGCGCATTGATACGTCATGCGCAGCGTGATTGGTTTTATGGCCGGGCCGGACAGGCCGCCCATAACATTCCCAAGCCGGATCTCGCCGGTGCGGCTGTCAATGGCCATGGCTAGCATGGTATTGGCCGCGACGAGTGCGTTGGCACCTGCCGCTTCGGCCGCCTGCGCCACCTCCACCACTTCACCTGTATTGGGCGACAGCTTTGCCCAGAGAGGCAGATCCGTTGCGTCACGGATTTTCCGAATCACGTTTTCGGTCGAACCGGGACGCATGGCGAAGGCCTTGCCGTGATCTTCAATATTGGGACAGGAAATATTGACCTCGATCGCGTCAACACCTGGAATGCTGATCTCCTCGGAGAACCGGGCAAAATCGTCGGCCGTTCCCGCGGATATGCTGACGACAAGAGGCGCCTCATACTGCGTGTAGAAAGGAATTGTGTTCCTGACAAACCACTCCGCGCCCTTGCTTGGTATCCCGATCGAGTTCAGCATTGCACCACGGATCTCACAGACACGCGGCACAGGGTTGCCTGAACGCCTTTCTCGGGTGATGGTCTTGGTCACATGCGCACCAATGCAGTCAAGGTCGAAAACATCCGCCAATTCTTCGGAGAATGTACCGGACGCCGGCATGATCGGGTTCTTTAGCGACAGAGTTCCGATCCGCGTGGAAAGATCCGTCATCACAGCACCTCATCGAGGTCAAAGACAGGACCTTCACGGCAGACCCTGAGATTGACTGCCTCTGCCGAGCGCTTGAAGGGTCGTACACAGGCCTGGCACATGCCAATGCCGCACGCCATGTGCTGCTCCAGTGCAACCTGACCCCCAATAGCATGCCTGGTAGCGATGTCCTGCACCATGCGCATCAGGCGGGCCGACCCGCAGGTGAAGAGAGAATCGACCTGGTGGCTTTCGACCAGCTTATCGATTAGCGGTGTCAGGCTCTCCACGCCTGAATTGCTTTCCAGATCGGTAACGGTGATGACTTCCGCGCCATAAGCGCGAAAAAGATCTGTAGACATAAGAAGCTCGGGAGAGCGCGCGCTGCAAATCGCGGTCAGTCGCCGCCCCGTGTACGCACATTCCCTGGCAAGCGGCGCAAGGGTCGCCAGCCCTACACCCCGGGCTAGAAGAAGAGGCCGTTGCCATTCAGCCTTTAATTCGAAACCCTGGCCAATTGGGCCGACGATATCGAGCGTGTCGCCTGCCTTTAGTTCAGACAGCGCACGGGTGCCGGCACCAGCCACCTTATAGAGGAAGGCAAGCTCTCCTTCTTCCAGGTCATACGAGTAGATGCTCATCGGTCGACGGAAAAATGGCTGGAATCGATCCGTCTGAGGGCAAAGAATGTGAAAGAACTGGCCCGGCCGGCAATCGAGGACTGAATCCGGGGCCGAGAGCACCACCAGGCGGTACTGGCCGTTTACCGGCTCGTGTCGTTTTATGATCGTCTCGACCTCATGAATGGATCGACGGGGTGGAAGAGGAGCAGAAGCTGGAAAAGCACAAAGACTGGCTGACATGTCGTGAATCCGGGGAAAAAAGGGCTATCCTCCAGGGGCCAAGTCCGCTGTTGAGGCAAGCATAGACGGAGAGGAAAGTACGCAGACGGAAAACACCGTCATCGTGCGACCAAAACCCAGATCAGCGTCGGGCGATAAGGCAACAAAGTGTCATGTGCACTCCTGCGTTCAAAAACAAAACATGTCCCTCAACGCATAAAAAGTCAACAAGATTCTCAAAATTGAGATTTATCGCATTAATAATCAGGCTGCGGCGGGTTTACCGGCGACTTCGGTACAAATCTGTCGAGCGGGGACGCGCTGTGAGCCGCCGACGCCGGAATTACTTCGGTCAAAAACACGTTATTGATATAAGTCTCATCTTTGAGAACTTGGCTTGCTTTGTGAAACTTTTTGTGAAACCTTTCTATTCATGCGACTAAAACTGACAGACAGGGAAGGCAGTCGGGCGACGCCGGTTTCTTGTTCGGGATACGGAGAAATGAGGGTGACGCAATCCGGGCCGATGATCGATATCGCAGGCATCCATAAGACGTTTGTCGCTGACCACGGGACGGTGACTGCGCTGGAGCCGTTAACCATTGACGTCAGGCCAGGCGAATTCATCGCGATCGTTGGGCCTTCAGGCTGCGGGAAATCGACGCTCCTCCGCCTGATTTCCGGTCTTGACCACCCAAGCGGCGGCACCATAAGGCTCGACACTGCCGGCCATAAGCGTCCGGTAGGTTTCGTTTTTCAGGAGCCGGTTCTTCTTCCCTGGAAAACGACCCTCGAAAACGTCCGGTTTCCCCTCGACACCGCCGGGGTTTCTCGCGCTGCGGCGGACAGGATTGCACTCGATTTGATCAAAATGGTAGGCCTTTTCGGCTTCGAGGGCGCTTTGCCGCGCGAACTGTCAGGTGGAATGCGCCAGCGCGCGGCAATCGCCCGTTCGTTATCGGATGATCCACCGATCCTGTTGATGGACGAGCCGTTCTCCGCGGTCGATCTACTGACACGAGACACGCTGAACGACGAACTGCTGCGGATCTGGCAGGCCACCGGAAAAACGATCCTGCTGGTTACCCACAGCGTCGAAGAAGCCGTCTATCTCGCTGACCGGGTCATGGTGATGACCGCGCGCCCGGGCAAACTGAAATCTATCCATGAGGTCAATCTCGCGCGACCACGCGGCGAAGAAACCAAACTCGACCCCGCCTACCACTCACTCGTCGCCCGGCTTCGCCGCGATTTACGTACGCCTGGCGAAACCCGTGACGGGAAGCCGCAATAATGGCGAGGCACTTCAGCGCCTGTATCGACTATATCCTGTCACTGGCAGCGCTGCTTGCACTCTGGTGGCTTGCTACTGGTCCGATGGCAATGCCTGCCTATCTTCTGCCCTCTCCGGCGCGCACCTGGGGTGCACTGGTCGCCATTGCGAGCAACGGTGATCTCTGGCTGCATCTCGGCTTCACCATCCAGAACATCGTGCTCGGGCTCTTCCTGGGCCTGATCGCCGGCATCGCTCTGGCCTACGCGATGACGCGTTTTCCGACACTCTCGGTCTGGCTGGACGGCCCGCTCGTTATCCTTCAGACAGCACCTAAAATTGCGCTCGCGCCCCTCTTCATCGTGTGGTTCGGCTTTGGGGTTCTGTCCAAAATCATCCTTGTCTTCTCGCTTGTGTTCTTCCCGGTCTTTATTGGTGCCCTGTCAGGGTTCCGAACGCTCGATCCAAAAATGAGGGACCTAGCGACACTTCTGGGTCTCGGCAAAATCCAGCGATTTGTGCAGATCGAATTTCCGTCGGCACTGCCGGAGATCTTCGTCGGCCTGAAGATCGGCGCGGTCCAGGCGCTGGTTGGTGCGGTGCTGGCCGAGTGGATGTCGGGAAAGCTCGGACTTGGATACCTGATGACCTATGCCGCCGCTACCTACAAGACGCCGCTGCTCTTTGCTGCCGTTCTGCTGACCGTCGCACTCGGTCTTGTGATGCATGTCGTCTTGTCCTCGCTGGAAAACCGGCTTCTCTCGTGGAAGGGGACGAGGAAATGACAAGCGCCGCCTTTCCCTGGAACAACGGCAGGCCGCCGCATCTGCCCTGCGGGCCTGGCGACATTGCAGAAAATGTTCTAACGCCTGGCGATCCGGACCGTGTCCATTTGCTCGCCGACATGATGGAGGACGTGACCGATTTCGGTCGCAAGCGGGAGTTTGCAGTCATAACCGGCACCTACGAGGGCCGGAGACTGACCATATGCTCCACCGGCATTGGCGGTCCCTCGACTGAAATCGCCCTGGTGGAACTTGCCATGCTCGGCGCCAGGAAGGTAGTGCGCATCGGGGGCATGTCGGCGCTGGCGGCGCAATATGCGCCCGGCTCTTTCGTCGCAGTAAACCAGGCTGTAGGCGATACCGGCTCTGCGTGCACCTACCGCATGGCTGGCGGCAAGGCCAAGGCGTCCTCGCGTATCGTCACCGGCCTGGTCGATGCGGCCTCCGAACTTGGCATCACCTGTCGCACCGGCATGGTCGCGTCGACCGACAGCTATTATCTGGGCCAGGACCGCCGCTACCGGCCTGTCGACGACGGTCGGGACGTGTGTGGAAATTTCGTCGGCCACTTCCAGGCTCTGGGTGCGATTGGCGTCGAAATGGAAAGCGAGATCCTTTTGACAGTCGGAAATGCAATCGGACTTGAAACCGGTTGCCTCCTCGGAATTCACGGAAATCGCGCCACAGATGAATGGCTCGACGATTACGAGCCCACCCAGCGAAATCTTCTGCGCATTGCGGGACGCGCTTTCTCCAGACCGTAAACAACCGAGGGGTCAAACGATGTTCAAAATTTCCAGCGCGGCCGCGGCCGGTCTTATTGCTGTTTCAATTTCGCCACTTGTTGCCATGACGGCGAGCGCTGCAGACAAGGTGATACTTCAGATCGACGGTGCTGCCGCACCGTTTTACGCCCCCCTTTACGCAGGCGTGGAGAAAGGGATTTTCGAAAAAAACGGAATCAAGGTTGAATTCATTTACGCCGCTGCGGCTGACATTCTCACCAACATTGCTGCCGGGAATGTCGATTTTGGCTTTCCGAATGGTGATGCGGTCGTTGCCGCTGTGGCTAACGGTCTACCGGTCAAGGTGATCCACACCACATATCAGCGCGGCATCGGCGCGCTGTTGGCGAAGGAAGAGAGCGGAATCAGATCTTACGCGGACCTGAAAGGCAAGAGGGTCGCCGTCACCAGCCTTGCCAGCCCGAACTACCTCCAGCTTCAGGTTGGTTTGCAACGCGCCAGCCTGACACTTGACGACGTTTCCGTCGAAGTCGTGGCGACAGGAGCGATCGTCCAGTCGCTGCAGGCTGATCAGGTCGATGCCATAGTCTTTTCCGAACTGCGAAAATACAATCTGGAAGCCGAAAGTACCAAGGTCACCATGATTCTGTCCAACGACTTCCTGCCCTCCTTTGGCAATGTGGTTGTTACCAGCGACAGCAAACTTTCGGAAAACGCCGATCTTGCCAGGCGCTTCACCACTGCAATCACCCAGTCGTACCAATGGGTAATAGACGGCCACGTGTCTGAGGCACTTGATATCGCGCTTGAAAAATACGCGCCAACCTGGCCCAGGGATCAAAAGCCCATGTTGACCACGGCGTTTGAACAGACATTCGTGCCCTCCGTCTGGCAGAGCACCCTTACCAGGAAAATGGGTCTTGGCGCGGCCGACATGGCGGGCTGGCAGAAGAATGCCGACATCCTGGCGCAATACAAGGTGATCGACACTCCTCCCAAGGCCGCCGATTTCGTTATCGACCCCTATTCGATCGGCCAATAAGGATGCTTCTGCGTGGCGTGGCGGGTCTGACCGCAACCTTCTTTCTGTGGACGGCAATCATCTATCTCTTCGACGTGCCGGCGTTTCTTTTGCCGGGGCCCGTCGAAGTATTCCACAGGTTCGGTTTCCTGTACAAAAACGCCAGCCTCGGCCGGCATATGTGGGTGACGCTGTCTGAAATTGTCGCGGGGTTCATGCTCGGCACGCTTGCCGGCGTCTTCGCCGGCGCAGTCTTTGTCCGGCTGCCCCGGGTCGAACGTTTTGCCACGCCGCTCGTTCTGCTCCTGCAGACAGCTCCAAAGATTGCAATCGCCCCGCTTTTGCTTTTGTGGCTGGGTATCGGGCCGGCTCCGAAGATCGTTCTGATCGCGATCGTCACGTTCTTTCCGGTCATGTCCGGCATGATGACCGGCCTGCGCTATGGGGAAAGCAGCTTCCGTGATCTCGCAACGGTGCTCAGGTTAAGCCCATGGCAGCGGTTCCGCCACATTGAATTGCCAACTGCATTACCGTCGGTCCTCGCAGGCATGGCAGTCGCCACAACGCTTGCCATAACGGCAGCTGTCATCGGCGAACTGATGGGCGCAAATGAAGGGATCGGCTATCTTCTGTCGTCGGGTCAGGAAAACAGTGACACATCCGTTGTCATCGGCATGGTCATGCTTCTGTCACTGATCGGCTGGGCCTTTTATGAGGCTGTCGAATTGATGAGACGCCGCCTGGTTGGCAGGTTCCAGTCATCCTGAAGCACACGGTGTTCTGCCGTCTTCCTTCGCGGATTCTGACTGCCGGGATATACGAAGGGTCGGCGAAACGATAACCACCGACGATGTGCACCCATGCGTGGGCGGGTGAACTGATAGCGGACAAGACCAGCCGGCTCCAATCACCAGACACGGTCCGTTGCTGCGGACTCTCACATCCGCGTTTGTCCCGCCATTTGCAAGTTCAGTCAGAAGCCGCCTGAAACAGCAGTCTGGCGCCGTGGTCCGGTCGACTGCGACGCTGGCGTCCGATGGTGATGACATTTTTATGGACCGTTGGTGCTGATCGCATACCGATGCAGCATCCGGCGTGCCGGCTTGTGGCTATAACGCCTTTTCCCCGATCGTCGCGTTTCTGTTGCCAGTCATACGTTCTGGACGAGGAATTCCCGCACCGAACGCGTGCCGGTGTTGAAAAGCAGCCGCCGGAATTCGAACTCCAGGACCGTTTGCGGGTCGTGGAAAGGTTCTCGCATGAATTCCTCCTGCGTCAGGCGCAGAGCTTCTTCAGCCGAGTAGAAAATATCGCCGCTGGCGTTTAGGAGCGCTGTATTCGCCTCATAGATTTTGGTCATCAATTCACAGGCTGCAAGCACTGCTGCCTTCCTGTCGGATATTGCACTGCCTGCGGAGCCGTACCAGGCGATAACTTCCTGACCCAGGGGACGCAACGGTTCCGGCAGGCGCTTGAGGTTTTGCATGACCCATTTGGGCTTGGCGTTGGTGCTCCCGGCGAGATGGCAAAGTCCGGCCGCCTGATCCATCAAAAACATGGTACAGACGAGGAAGCTGGTATCGAAGTCGCCGGAACCCCATGTCCCCATCAAATCCTTGAATTCGGGATAGCCACCGGTCCGATTACGGTATTGGACGAAGGAGAGTTTTTCCCAGAAGTCTGTCGGAAACAGTTGCACAAATTCGCTGTTGCCCGTGACCGTGATGCCGACCTGCATCTTGTGCAGCGCATCTTCGGACGAAAGGGGAAGCTTTTTGCGCAAGGTCTTTGTTCCCCGACGCGCCAGCTGGTAAAGCGCCAGAACATCATCCTTCATCGCCTCGACCTCGGCTCGGGTATAATATTCGACGTCAAAAGCCACGCCATCTTCACGAATGTAGTCGACGAAAGTGCGCAATCCGCCGTTCTGCTCAATGAAGAAACTGTGATCGCCAGTGTGCCTGACCGGCGGAAGCTCGTCGCATATGACGTAGACGTCGATGTCAGAGTGCTTGTTCCCGATACCCTCCACCAGCGTCCCCGACAAAACGACGATATCGCCCTCAGCTGGTCGGCAGCGGGCCAGTATTTCATCGCGATCAATCCGCAGGTGGCCGTTTAAAAACGAGAATGTCGATGGCGTGGCCGGCATAAGATTCATTTGACACCTGCTAGGGCTACGATTGCGAATAACGTATCATTATTTATACTTTTCTCATTGTCAACCATCCGCCACAACCGTGGGATGGGCGCGCAAGAGGTTCAAAGTAACGTCGGAACATGCCGTAAAATGCAATATTGCAGTAATTTTCCGTCAAAACGCCGTATCTTCGACGTATCGAGGGAAGCCGCGGCGCGAGGCTGCCGAAGTTTCAAAATATATATTGCGTGATCAATCTCCATAATATATCAATTTTGAGACTTTTCCAGAATATGAGGAGGCGCGCGCCTTTGATTTCCCGATATTTTACGGCGATAACGCTTGCTGGCGTCACCCGAGGCCTCTGGGTGATTACCCTCGGATGGTCATCGGCACTGATCGGGGGATCGGTAGCTCTCGTGGGCATAGCTTTTCTGGTTGGTCATCTCATGAACGTAATCCTGGCACCAAGTGTCGGAGCCTTGATCGACCGGCGCAGCAGAAAACGGTTGGCGATATTCGGACAGACGTTGTTCGGATGCGCGATGGCAACGCCCTGGTTTGCACATTTGCTCGGTTACGCGCCGTCCTATGGGATGCTTCTTCTCATCGCCGCCTGCATTGCCGCAGCGGCGCTTGTCCAGGGCGGAGCCCTCGACGCTATTCAGAAGTCCATCGTCGACAAGGGCGACATTAAGCGTACAAATGCAATTGCCAACGGTCTGCGGCAGGGATCGATGATTGCAGGGGCGGGCCTTGGAGGGGTCGTTCTGATGTGGCTGCCGATCCATGCGGGTTTCATCGTCGGTTCCGCTCTATGCGCTCTCGTCGTAGTCTGCCTGCTCGGCCTGCCGGACGCAAATCCACCGGTCAGTGCGCGGAAAAGCTATGCAGCGCAGATGGGGGAAGGCTATCGGTTCTTCCTGCGCAAGCCGGAACTTGGCCGGCTGGCTCTTCTGATTGGCTTAAGCACTTCTGTCGGTCAGTTGTCGAATGTTATGCTCCCGCTTCTGGTGCAAAACGAACTTGACGGCGGCAGCGAGCTATATGGGCTGATTGATGCACTTTGGTCAGTCGGCGGCATCGCCGCCGCGGCCTGCGTCGCGCGTTTGTTGAGACGGTCCGGCCTGGGTGGCTTCGAGTATCTTTCCATCGTCGCCCTGGGGCTTTTCACCGCCACCGTATCGTTTTCACTGAACTCCATGTCGGTCGCGGGTCTGTATCTTCTGATGGGCTTTGCATTCTCGTTCTCGAAGATCCTGTGCGACGGGCGAATGATCGAGCTGGCTGACATGGAAACGATCGGCAGGGTTCGCACATATACCCAGGCGGTCACCAGCGCCTTTGGACTGATAGTATTTTCAATGCCGGCGCTGACGGGGGTGGAAAGCGTACGAACCCATTATGTCTTCTGGGGCCTGGGTGTCGTCGTAATTGCAGCAGCAATTTATCTCACCACCAATTTTGCCGGCGCAGCCGTCGGGCAAGCAACCACGGAAAGAGACGCGCATGACTAAAACTCATTCCTTCACCTGGGCGCAAACACGCTGGCCTGGAAGGTTAATCGCAGTCGAGGGCTTCGACGGCGCAGGCAAAACGACACAGATCGAACTTCTGCACAGACGGCTCGCTGAACTCGGCCATAATGTCGTCCTGACCCGACAGCCATCGGACTGGTATCGCCAGAGCGAACTTGTCCAGCAGTTCCTGAACAGTGGCGGCACGCCGGAAACCGTCCGCGCACTTGCATTGTTTGCGGCAGCAGACAGGGTGCGGCACTGCAGCAACGTCATAATACCTGCACTTGCGCGTGGCCAGACAGTCATCAGCGACCGCTATGTATTCTCTTCTGTCGCCTTTTTTCGGAGCAGGGGGATCGACCCGGAGTTCATCCGGACGATCAATCAGGGGATTCCCCGGCCAGACTGTGCGATCTATCTCGACGTCAAAGCAGAGATTGTCAGGGAACGGCTGCTGGCGCGCGATGGCGACAAGCTGAAGCACGAAGAAAATTCAATCGAGACCATCAACCGCGTTATGGATAACTTCAGGAGCCTGGCACCCGAGCTGAACATAGTGGCGGCCCAAGCGGAAAGGGAAGAGGTGTTCCGTGAGATATGGCAGCTGGTTGCGCCCGCTTCAGACGTGACGACAAGACGCCCCGCGCCTGCCGGCGCCACCGGTTTGCGCATTTGAAGCACTTCCCGGAAAACGCCTCTCGCTCCCAACGTTCGTCATACACAACCGCGGCGTCCTGCCCGCATTTTCTGTAGACAAACGTACCTGAGACGCAGCGACCCCGTCTGGAGGAGCGGCCTGAAAGTCGAGAGGCATGATATCCATGCCTTCGCGCGCCTGGTCTCCCGCCCTGGCGGCATGGTTCTCCCGCCGCCCTCGTGCGGGACAGTACGCTTCCCAACCGTCAGAAATCACGGCAAGCGCCAGACTGCACTGCAACGCCCCGCATACAGCACACAAGGCTTGAAAAATCTCTCTCAGAGACCGGGAACCGGTACCATTTCCGGCGGCGCGACTGAACGGAGATCCGCCATTTCATCGATGATCAGGCGGCTCAGTCGCTTGATGCCTTCCCGCGCGCGCTCCGGTGGGCAGGAGGTGAAGCAGAGGCGAAGCGTATTCCGGCCCGAACCATCGGGGTGGAAGGGGCGACCAGGAACAAAAGCGACGCCTTCGAGAGCAATAGCCTTGGCAAGCAGAGCATTGGCGTCGAGACCGTCCGGCAGCGTCAGCCAGACGAACATCCCGCCCTCCGGTTTCTGCCAGCAGACCTTGTCGGGCATGTATTGCTCGAGCGCACTGATCAGATTGTCGCGTCTCTGCCGATAGGCCTGCCGCGAGGCAAGCACACGCTCGTCAAACATTTCAGCTGCAACGCGGTGCATTACCATCTGGTTGATCGTTGAACTGTTGAGGTCGCTGGACTGCTTCAGCAACACCAGCTTCTGGATGAGGGGGGTTGCAGCACATATCCAGCCGATCCGCATGCCGGGAGTCATTGTCTTGGAGAAACTGCCGCAATAGACAACAAGAGAGTTTTCGATCGAGCCACATTCCTCGATATCGAGCTGCATGATTGAAGGAAGCGTGCTTCCTTCGTATCGTAACGCGCTGTAGGCCGCGTCCTCGACCAGGGGGATGTCATTATCGCGTGCAAGGGCAAGCAGCCGACGCCGCGCGCATGTTCCCATCGTTTCACCCGTCGGGTTCGAGAAGTCCGGATTGGCATAGATGAGCTTCAATGGACTGGCGTCGTCGGTGTCTGGGCTCGGGCGCCCTGCAGCTTTCCCTTTCGCGTCGAAAAAGCGGTAGTCGGGTTCATAAGCGTCGAAGATTTGCAGCGCACCGAGGTAGCTCGGCTTTGAGATCGCAACAGAGCTGCCTTTTTCGAGAAAGAGACGAGAAAGAAATTCGATGGCCTGCTGCGCTCCCGACGTAATCAGGATGTTGTCTGAACTGCAGATGACGCCCTGTCGGTGCATGAAACCGGCGATCCAGCGTCGTAGCGGCAGATAGCCTTCACTGGCGCAGTATTGCAGGGAGACCTGCGGGCAATCCCGAAGGTATTTCTGATAGCCGTCAAGAAACTGCGGAGAGGCAAAAAGATCAGCGTCAGGAAATCCACCCGCGAAGGAAATGATATCGGGATTTCCCAGCAAAGCAAACAGATCCCGAATTTCCGATGCATGCATGTTCCTGGCTCGGTCCGCGAACCGCTTTTCCCAGGTTTGTGTTTGAGGGGATATCGATTTTTCGTTCGTCATAAATTTCTCCCGGTTCAGGATGCGCTGGCCACGGGTACTGCGGTCACGTGACGGACAATTTCATGAATGACGTCCTCGCAAGACGACGGTTTCCGCACGATCCCGCAAAACGGCGAATGGATTTCGCTATAGGAAGGAACGTCCGGTCTGGTGGGTTGCGCGTTGATCAGGCACCGGACGAACTGGTCGTCAAAGGTCTGCCTGACCGAGCCGCAATCGAGGTTCGCGCCATAAGGAAAGAGGAACCACCCGAACATGTCTTGGGCGCCCCGGCCGAGGACAACGTTTGCAGTTTCGCCAATCGCGCAACGCAAATCCGCGTGGTGGAGATTGACTCCGGTCTTTAACTCGAAGGCTTCGGCGATATAGGCGCCGCCGATGCGCCCTGCGAATTCCAGAAAATGTGGTTGACCATTGCCGTCAACAATCATTTCGAGATGAAACCCGCCGTCGGAATAGTTGAGCAGGCGGGAAAGCTCCGTTACAGCCGTGCTCGCCCATTCGGGATTTTCGATTTGCGTTGAGCCGAGGGCTGAGCCAGCCGCATAGGAAAAACACGTATTGACGTATTTCGACGCTTGCAGGATGTCCAGCTTTCCCCCCTGCAAAAGCCCGTCAAGATGAAGGATGTCGCCGGGGATATATTCTTCGACGAGCCAGTCTGTCTCACGAAGGGTTTCGACGCGGGCATCAAGTTCATTTCGTGAACCGATCCAGATACCGTTGCTGGCTGCATCCAGTCGCGGCTTGAGCACCAGTGTCTGATGGAGCGGTATCCGGCCACTCGCGCGCTTGTATTGTGCAAGCGACCAGAATGCGGGCTGCCTGACGGTTGATCCACGGACTGACATTCGCATTGTCAGTTTGTCGCGGATCGGGAGCACCTTTGCGACCGTGTCGCCGGGAATATTGAACCGTTCACGGATTTGGGCGGCGAGAATGAGGTCACGCTCACCGCGTGCAACCAGGCAGTCGCAATTCGCGCATGCCTCTTCTATCAGCGCCGGTAGCGCATCCGGATCAAGGTCGGACAGTTTGGCGGTGATGATCCGTGCTCGCGCAGGCGACACCCCGTCGAGGAACTGACCGATATAGGTCACCTCATGCATATCGTGGTCGATTACCTGATTGTACCGGACGCGCTCCGGATCAACCCGGTTGAGTATTACAATTCTTGCCAATGCCCGCTCCTGTTCTTTGCTCAAACACCGATCCGAATGTTTTCGGACGCCTGCTTCCAAAGGGCTGCTCTTCGATCTCCCTGATCCACGGGGCGGAATGGCGAAAGAGCCGCACTTCCTCCGCAGCCGTCGCTCGATGGCGAACTTGATCGTGATGTTTTCTGACATTAGTACATTTATTGAGACAAGCAAGATGCTAAATATAGCGTTGACGGCGCCAAAAATGCCGTCAGGCGGAAAATAAAACTTTCAATAATATCTATATTTAACATTTACTTAGATATAAAGCCCGCAAGCACCATCCGGTGTTCGGATTTAAAAACAACAATTTTGGCTTGAGTTTTTTATGAACATAATCTCATTATTAAGACGAAATGACGAAAAAGGGTATTCATGTCATCCGCCAACTTTTCCTCGCGCTTTATGCGAACCGCTCAAAAGGTGTCACCACTCTGCGTCGGGTTCGACCCGTCAACCACGGTTCTTCAATCGTGGGGGCTTGCGCCCGATGCACAGGGAGCGGCACAGCTCTGTCGCGTGCTTCTTGACGCCCTTGACGGGCTGGCCGGCATCGTTAAGCCGCAAGTGGCTTTCTTTGAATCCTTTGGGCCCGAAGGCATGCAATTGCTTGCTCGTTTCATAAGCGAGGCGAAGTCGCGGGACCTGCTGGTTATCGCTGATGCAAAGCGCGGCGATATTGGTTCGAGCATGGAAGCTTATGCGAGCGCATGGCTTGGGCCCGAAAGCGCCTTCGGTGCCGACGCAGTCACCGCCAGTCCTTATCTGGGACCCTCGGCGCTATCGCCCCTGTTTCGGCGAGCGGCTTCGACGGAGACGGCGGTATTTGTGGTGGTCCGCTCGTCCAATCCAGAGGGCGCATCCGTTCAATCCGCCATGACGCAGGGGCGCAGCGTCGCTCTTGATGTCGCAACATCCATCACGGCCTGGAACGACGCCCTGGAAAATGAGGGCGATATCGGGCCGGTTGGCGCAGTCGTCGGCGCTACGGGCGGAGCCGAAAGCGCAACACTTCTGGATGCGATGCCCCGATCCCTCTTCCTTTCTCCGGGTATCGGCGCACAGGGGGCAACGATGCAGGACGCGCATAAAATGTTCGGGTCAAGTGCATCGCGTGTAATCCCAACAGTCTCCCGGTCAATCCTTTCGGCAGGACCTGACAGAGACCGGCTTCGCGAGACAATCGCGGGCTTTGCCCGTTCAGCTCGCTTGCTGCAAGAGCAGGGGCGCTGATGCCTACACTTTTATCCTTCCCGGAACCCACGGATATTGCTGAACTCTTTGTGGCCCGCTCACGGCTGGGCATCGATATCAATACAACCAATTTTGCCGTTGAAGGACTTGTTCTGAACGATGAAGGGCAAGTGGTTCTCATCAAGAGGGGACCGATGTGCCGCGACAATATTGGCCTCCTTGAGGGGATTGGGGGGCAATGCCACGACTCAGAGCGATTTCGGGACGCATTGCACCGGGAAATTGCAGAAGAAGTCGGAACAGCGGCCATAATTGAAATCGAGCGGTTTTCTCACATGCGCCTCCAGCATGAACGGGAAGGAGCGTCGGGAGCATCTGCGAAGTGGATTGTCGTGTCTTATATCTGCCGCTGGCGCTCCGGTCCCCTGACCGTTACCGAACCGGCAAAAAATAGTGGCTTCCATCTGGTTGATCCGCACGCATTCAGCGCCGCGGATCTCGCACCTTCCGCAAGATTCTCGCTGAACATTTACCGCGCGTCCGCCAGGCAAGTTTCGCCTGATGACGCGACAAGAGATTTACTCACATTGAGGGAGTGACATGGTAAGGCTTGCAACATCGGGTGTTTGTCAATTTTTTCTGTCAAACGGGGAGGAAATCCTCTTCAGGGAGGGCAGCGGTGCGCTCGTTACAGATACCAAGGGCCGCAATTATTACGACTTCATCCTGGGTTTTGGGCCGGTTGTGCTGGGTCATGCGCGGCCTGATTTCACAAGTATTTTCCGGCAGAAAGCGGCTGGCGCAATACACTTCCCGGGTTATGCCGGACAACACGTCGATTTTCTCGAAGCCTTTCTGCCTGAGGCCTATCAAAATCACAGCGTCGGCTACTTCAAGCACTCCTCTGACGCCATGACTGCAGCCGCTCGGCTGGCGTGCAAGAAAACCGGCCGTAAAGGTCTGATCCGATGCGGCTATATAGGCTGGCACGACGCACAGATCGGCAACAGTCCACGATGGCACGAGCGGCTTTCATCGCCGCACCGCAGTGAAATCCGCCCCAATTCTTTCACTCGCGGGATGAGCGAGAGCGAACCCGTGGTCAACTGGATTGATCTGCGGATTGACAGCCTGAGACAGATTCTTGACGATGCGCCCGATACCTATGCCGCGTTGTTATTTGACGCCTATCAGTTGTCATTGATGTCGCCGGCGGATCTCTCCGAAGCGATTGCACTCTGCCGCGATCGTGGTGTTCAGGTCGTGGCGGATGAAACAAAAACCGCAGGACGGGTCTCACCTATGGGAGCGCTCGCCGCAGTTGGTCTTGACGCGGACTACGTCGTGCTTGGCAAGGCAATCGGAAACGGCGCCCCGGTCTCTTTGCTTGTCGGCCCGCCATCCATGTCCAGTGATTACCTCGAGGCGAAGATAAGCGGAACCTATTGCAAGGAGCTTTTGGGCGTTTTCGCCGCCTCGGCGACGCATCAGCTCATGGAAGAGCTGCATGGATATTCGATGTTTGGAGAAATTTCCGAGCGCTTCGTCAATGTATTCACCAACGCTGCAGCAAACGTCGGCCTTGGAGACCAGATCTATGTCGAGCTGATACTCGGGGGATCGCTGTTTGAATTACGCTTCAGCGAAGACATAGAAAACAATCTCGGTCTGCGGGCGAAGATACCCCGCATCTTTGCCGATCACGGCATATTGCTCCTTCAGGGGCACCCATCCTTCTTCTGTCTTTCCCACGCGGAGATTGACTGGTCCGACCTGTCCGCACGCATCGAGCGGGCTCTGAGGGCATCTTTGCCATTATTCGCCTGATCCAAGAACCGCTTGCAGACCGCTAGTCGGTCATCTGCCTCGTAGGAGTTGCGAATGCCTTTTCCAGACCACATCCATTTTCTCAATCAGGGCGATGAGCCGGGCGACCGGGTGTTCATCAATATCACGAGGCGGGGCTGCGGTAGCGGTTGTTCCTATTGCTATATCATCTCCCCGGCGGGACCCCAGGTGTTCGTCGATGATGCCGCACTTTCCAACAGCGCCGAAGCCTTGCTTCAGTCCCCCTATTTCCGGCCGGGTCGCAACGGCACGATTGTCTCGCTCTGCCCGGATTCCGAACCCTTCAAGGACGAACGATCGACAGAGAAGGTTCTCTGTGTGCTGCGCGCAGTGCTCTCGCTTGGCAATCCGGTGCAGATTCCGACGAAGGAAAAGGTTCCGGAGGCTGCGCTGGAGGTGATCAGCACCCATGCCTACCCTAATCAGGTCGTGCTCTTCACCTCTTTCTCGTCACTCGCCAAGGCCGGCAAAATCGAGCCACGGGCTGCCCCTGTCGCCGATCGAATTCGTAATTTCGCCTTGGCGCGCAAGCACGGTGTGTTCGTCTGCATGTATCTGAAGCCATTCCTGCCTGCCACGCTGAAGGACCTGGATCATGTCCTCCAGGTTCTGGAAGCGGAACGACCCGATGCGATCTGTGTCGGGATGCTCTACACAACGACGCAGCAGCAGGATTCGGCCTATACTCATCCTGTGCACGCCAGTCTCACTGCGCGCCCGCTGGATGACGATTTCAATACCTTCGTCGCCGCCGTAAAGGCACAGGGCCTCGTGCCGCTTTTCCATTCATCCGTGTGCGTCACCGCTTGGGCGCTGGATCGCATCCCTATGCCGCACATATGGAAGGAATATCCGGCGCTGTGCGTCAACTGCCGCAACTGTGAGCGTGATCTACAGGACCGTTTTTCACAGTCAGCTGTTCCCTCCTTCACCTCTCCGCAGCCGGTGTATCATGTCAGTCTACCTTAACAATGCCACCACAGGATATCCAAAGGCCATCTCTGCGGTAGAGGCCTATTCCGCGGCGCTGCAATCGATACCATCGGATGTGCGTCACAGCGCTGAGCCGCAAATCGAACTGGTACGGGGGCGCATAGCCTCGCTGCTGGGCGTGGACCACACGCATCTCTTCTTCCTTTCGGATGCGACGCTGGCGCTTAATGCCGTAATCCGGGGATATGTCGGTCTGGGAGACCATTGCGTCACCGACAACCGGTCGCACAACGCGGTTCTGAGAACACTCAACGGAATACCGGGCGTCAGTTGGCAGGTTGCTCGGGTTCATGATCTTCACGAGGAACCCGACTTTTCCTTCCTCGACGTCATTGACGAGCCGAAACTGGTTTGCCTGACCCACACCAGTAACGTCACCGGTTCTGTTTATGATGTGACGACGCTCATCAGGCGCATCCGCTCGCGATTTCCGAAAGCGGCTGTGCTCGTGGATGCGTCACAATCGGTCGGCTTTTGCCCCATTGACGATCTGGATGACGCTGACTTCATCGTATTTCCGGCTCACAAGCATCTGCATTCAATGCCTGGTGCGGCCGTGCTTGTAGCGCGCCGCAGGCTTGTTCCGTTTATTCTTGGCGGTACCGGCAGCAATTCAGCTGAACTCGCGCTCGGCGATACTGGCGGGAATTTCGTCGAGGTTGGCACACCGAATTTACCGGCGATACTTGCACTGGGCGCCGCACTTGAAGAGCAGAATGACGGTGCTCACGACATTCGCCGTCGGATCGAAAACCTCACCGAGATGCTCTGGAGCGGACTTCAGTCGGTTCCCGGCATCCAGCCTCTCGGGCGGCGACCCTATCAGAAGCGTTCAGGCGTTGTCGCCTGCAAGCTGCCGGGCTCACCGGAAGCTGACTGGATTCCCTTTCTGCGCAGCCAGGACATAATCGCTAGGGGAGGGCTTCACTGCGCCCCGACAATTCACGAAGAACTAGGTCTGGGAAACGTCGGCACCCTCCGCTTCAGCATCAGCCGGTTCACTCGTGAAGACGAGATCCGTAGCGCTGTAGAGGCTGTGCAGATATTTGCGGACTTTGTCGCAGAGGAGACGGGTCGGCCATGACGCTATATCGATCCGATCGCCTTGTAATCGAAGAACCACGCCCCTGCGCAGAGGAGCCCGACCGTGTCCACCTGGTAGGCCATCTAAGGTCGACGACACTCGACGAGATCGCCACGCTGCTGCTTGAGGACCGCTGGCGAACCTTGCGACTGAGGCAGCCCGCCGCACTGGTGGCGCACGGCCCGGACGGAGAATTGCTCACGCTGAACGCGGAATGCGAATTCTCGCTCTCGCGGCTGATCGACGCGCAATCCGGCCTTGCATTTTTTCACGATCTGATCACGAGAATGGAGTTGCAACAATGAGCAAGTTTCTGGGAGAAAAACGCACCGGTCTTATATTCGCGGCGGATTTGCCCTCTTTCGATGAGAATGCCCGGGTACTCGATGTCATCAGTGAATATGTCGATGTTATCAAGGTCTGTAACCCTCTGGTAATGCGGGAGGGCGCTGCAACGATCCGCAAACTGGCAGACCGTTACGGGAAGCCTGTCTTTGCTGACCTCAAGGTCGCCGACGTTCCGCATACGAGTGCCCAGATCGTGAAAATCGTGGCGGACAATGGCGGTTCAGCCGTAATGGTGCACGGCTTTGTCGGTCCCGACGGGATTTCGGAATGCATGGAGGCCGCCGGCGATAACGTGGGCATCATTGTCCAGTTGGAACTGACGAATCCGGGTGGGAAATTATTTACCGCTCCAATTGCCAACGACATGGCCCGGCTTGCAGCTGACATGGGGGTCTACGGCACCCAGGCACCTGGCAACAGACCCAACAGGATCGCAGAAATCAGAGACATTATTGGTCCCGACCCGGTCATCGTTTGCTGCGGCGTCGGAGCCCAGGGCGGCAAGCACAACGAGGTTATGCAAGCCGGGGGCACCTATTCCATCGTCGGGCGCGCGATCTATAACGCCGAGGATCCCGTCCAGGCGGTCACGGCTGTGCTGAACTGACCCTGGAGGCCGTCTCCATTTGGGGACGGCTTCTCCCGTTAACTGCGCGCTCCGGCAGTTACCGGATCTGTCCACAGACCATCAGCCGCCGGAGAACTACAGTGGCTGATGTCAGTCAAAATGGCTGATGCAAACTACTCCGCGACAGTAAGCCGCGCGGGACGCGGCGTCGTCGAAAGACCGGAGGTTCCACTCGACCCTACCGGTCGTCGTCCACACCGTATTTGGCTATCAGATTATCAATGAAGTCCGCCGCTTCGGTCGCCTTCAGCGCCTGCTCCCACATTTGACGTGAAATGTCCTCATGCAGTCGCACGCCGTCCTGGGAGGTGGTTATCAGACCGACCCCGACGCGAATATTTGGCTGCTCTCCCAAACGGAACGGACTGATAGCCAACACCGAGTGATCGGCCTGACGAAAAATCTGGAAGCTGGTAGAGGGGACGGATTGCGGAAGAATCCCCAGTTGCACCCCCAGGGGCTGCTTTCGAAACAGGCTGCTGATGTGGCGCACTTCCCGGCATGCCATGACACGGCGGCGCCTCTGAACTTCTTCCGGCAAATCCTGGCGACCAATCAGGCCATGGAGAAGGAAACGCTCAAGATCTGAGGAGGCGATCAGGCTAACGAGCAAAGGCCGGCGCAATCGGTAGTTTTTCTTTCGTCCCTTCAACGTATCGATCAACCGGCGGATTGCGTCTTTGGTCGCGTCATCCATGGGAGCTGTATCGAGGAAGACCTCCTGAAGCATCTCATCGTAGACTTCGGAGGTCAGCAGATAAGAGATCGGGCCAAAAAAACCAATGATCTGCTCGCTCTTCTCCTCGAGCTGACGCATGCGCTCAAAGAAGGAGCCGGCGGTGTCAATATATTCGATGTCAACGCCAAGGAGGCTCTGGATAGAAACGCCCAACACCTTGGTGATGCTGACGAGCAGCTCTATCTTGAGAATCTCCCCTTTCTCCGCGCGATAAAGGGCGGCACGGGAAATGCCGAGACGTTTCGCCATTTCCTCCGGCGAAAGACCGTGACCGATACGATAGGCCTGCAATCGCGCACCAATCTCGTCGATCCGAATTACATCATCATATGCAGTTTCGTCAGTCATCCTGATGCCGCCGCCAACTTTCAAAGACTAATACATGAGCGATACCGTTCGCATACCGGAAGGATCGGGGCAACATGCCACAATGCCTGCATGGTATTTATACAAATCTAAACTTCTAGACCCCCCCCGATAAAATACCGCCAAGCAATCGCTCGATGGGACGACCGTTGAACCTTGCAGTGACGGGCAGGCGGAAATTATGCTGCGAAAAATCAATGCATCTTCCTGTTGCGCCGAAAACGCCGCATGGGCGGCATCATTTCAACATTTCGCTCCGCTTGCCAGTCGGGTTCACCCTGCCGCGTTCTGCGGCAGGGTGTCGAATTTGCAGCCGTTGATGCTCGCTCAATCGTCAGGAAAGCTCACGTCCGCGCCGTTCCGGGATCAGGAGCCACATGGCGACCATGTCGAGAATATACAACGTCGCCAACAGCGCGATCGCCAGTTCAAATCCGTAGAACGAAGCAATAGTGCCAACCACGACGGGACCAAATCCACCGACACCGCGTCCGACATTAAAGAGGACATTTTGTGCGGTAGCGCGGGCCGCGGTCGGAAAAAGCTCGCTGATAAGGGCGCCGTAACCGCCAAGCATTCCGTTGACGAAGAATCCCATAACTGCACCTGCCACCAGCAATTCGTATGGGTCGGTCAGTTGCGAGTAGATCACGACCATAACAGCGGCCATGAACATGTACCCGAAGAAGGCAGGACGACGACCGATCCGGTCTGCAATGTGACCAAACATAAAAATGCCCAGTGCCATCCCCGCAATCGTCACGGTCGTCCAGATCGCCGATTGTGTCAGTGCAAAGCCAAACCGGGTAGCAAGATAATTCGGGAGCCAGATCATCACGCCGTAATAGCCGAAATTCTGAACCGAGCAGAGAATAGCCATCCCGATACTGAGTTTTGTGGTGTCCCAGTCTTTTACAAGAAGTCGCAGCGAGGATTTGGTAGATTTTCCGGCTTTGTTTGCGACAAAAACCTCGGGCTCGTGCAAGGAGTTTCGAATGAAGTAGGCAACGACAGCCGGGAAAATCCCGATCGCGAACATCCCCCGCCACCCGATCACAGGCAAGAGCATTGGCGTCACAATCGCCGCTGCCAGGACACCAAGTTGCCACCCCAGACCGACATAGGATGACGCTCTGGCGCGTTTGTTTGCCGGCCAGGCCTCGGCCACCAAGGCCATCCCGATGCCGAACTCACCGCCAAGGCCGAGGCCGGCCATCGTCCGGTAGAAAAGAAGGTCCCAATAGCCCTGTGCAAGGGCGCAAAGTCCAGTGAAGACGGCAAAAAGTACGATGGTCCAGGTCAGAACTTTGACACGGCCCAGTCTGTCGGAGAGCATGCCAAACAGAACGCCCCCGATGACGGCGCCAATGAGCGTCGCGGTAACGAGCGATGCCGCCTGACCCGGGCTCAGGGAGAGGTCGCTCGAAATTGCTTTCAACATAAACCCGAGGATCAGCAGATCGAACCCGTCCATCGCATAACCGATAGCGGCGCCCAGCATCGCCTTCTTGGCCTTTCCATCCACTTCACTCGGACTCGATGAAGTCACTTCCTCACGATACGCAGTGTCAATGGTCATTTTGTTCCCCTTTTTGACCTGACGACGAAAAGAAGAATAGACCACATCAATGTCTCAATCGTCAATATTTATCTCAGTATTTAGACAGTCGCTTGAAAACGTCTTGGGCGAGACGCGCATGACCAATATTCAATGTCGCACGAGGCAACAAATGCGCCCTCGAATGTCCGGGGAACGGTAGAGAATTCCCGTTCGTAACAAAGGCTGCAGCATGAACTCCGGAAAACCAATGAGTCCAATCCTGACCAGATCGTCCTACATGCACGCGGGGATGGACGAAGCGGGTTATGTCCCGTCCCCGTCGGCTCGACAAAGTTCCCGAAGCCCTGAAAACGGGGCGTTGGTCAGTCCATGCGCCAACGTTCCAGCTCGGCAAGTGTGAAGCGCGGCGTTATATGCTGGGGGCAGTTCCAGTCGAATGCCTCCACGGCGATGAGGACAAGACGTTCCACCCGGGCAGGATAGTCTGGCATGGTCAACCTCTTTGCCAGCAATGGATCATCTGCTGCGTCGATGATCCGCATACGGGCGAAAATCTTCAGGCGGCGCTGATGCGCGTAATCCATCAGAAACAGCGAGACGCGATCGTTCACCTGCACATTGCCTGTCGTGATATATTGCCGGTTACCGCGAAAGTCGGCAAAGCCGAGCAGTGTCGGGTCGAGTGTGGTGAGGAAGCCGGCCGGCCCGCCCCGGTACTGGACGTAAGGCCAGCCCGTTTCTGAAACACTGGCGAGATAAAAACCGTCGCGTTCCCGAATGAAGGCTGCTTCTGCGGGGCCGAGGCGCTGGCTTCCGGGCGTCTCATCGGCGCCGCCGCGCGCGGCAATGCGCGCCCATCGCTCGGCACTTCCATAGTGATCCTGTGCGGCCGCCACGGAGGACGTTGTTGCAATATCAAGATATTTTCTCATTTTCCATCTGCCTCTCCAGGCGGCCGAAACCGGCCTCAGTCTTGCAAAGCCCAATCCGCAACCTGCCAACGGATTTGTCCACGGTCGGCAACGACATGGCCTAACCCCGGAAACGGCATGTGCGTGGCGGCAATCAGTGCGCCTTCCGACGCGGCGCGAGGGAAAAAGCGATCACGCATTGCCTTGGCGGCTGCCTGGTCCTGCTCGAACAGAAAGAACACGTCGGTCGCTCCTGGATGTACGACCGGGAAGATCATGTCTGAGACCATGATAAGGCTCTTTCCCTCATCTTCCACCCGAACGCCGATATGGCCGGGCGTGTGGCCGGTCAGGTCGACAATCGTTACGCCGGGTACAATTTCACGCTCTCCATCGATCGCCTGAAGTCTGGGGTAGAGGCGCACCACTTCTTCCGCCATCTGGAAGCTCGTCTGGAGGAATTCGGGTGCGCCGCTGCGCTTGGCGGGGTCGGTCCAATGCCTGACGTCGCGCCGATCGATATAGACCTCCGCATTCGGGTAATTGTTCTTGCCGCCGGCGATCAGGCCGCCCATGTGGTCCTGATGCATGTGCGTCACGATGACCGCATCGATCTGATCAAGCTGCAGACCAAGCCTGGCGAGGGCTTGCGGCAGATTGCCGGTTTGCCCGATGGAGCCCGCTGCGCCTGCATCAATCAGGATGCGACGTTGGCCATCGTCGACAAGATACTGGTTGAACAGAAACCGCACGCCGCTTGGCCTGGCGGTGAACTGGGCGACTGCCTGCCGTTCCACCTCGGCCGGGTCACGGCCGGGAAAAAAGGTGTAGGGCATATCTGCATGGCCGTCCGTCAGCGCGGTCACCGTAAAGCGGCCGACGCGGATCTGCGCCAGCGGCGTTACGCTGGCCAGCGTCGTAACCGGTTCCGGTGTTGCGGCAAGGGCCTGCGCGCCATGGATCAGTCCGCCCCCGAGGAGGCCAAAAGGAAGAGCGCTGGCAAAGGCACGACGCGAAAGATTGGGCATGACGTCTTTCTCCTTATTCTGGCAATGAGGGAAGGCCCCTCGACATCATGAAAACTAGGATATCCAAAACCGATACGGTATCCTACGATTCCGGGAGATTCCCTCTCATTTTACGGAAGGATAGAATGGATCGGTTCGAAGCGATGTCAGTCCTGCTCGCGGTGGTCGACGCCGGCAGCCTCTCGGCGGGGGCACGGCGTTTGCAGGCCCCGCTCGCCACCGTCAGCCGCAAGGTCGCCGACCTCGAAAAGCACCTTGGCGCCCGTCTGATGCTGCGGACGCGCCGCGGCCTGACCTTGACGGATGAAGGACGAAATTACGTCGCCGCGTCACGGCGTATTTTGGAAGAACTGGAGGCGGCAGAGCGGCAGGCCAGCGGCGACTACGGCGCGCTGCGCGGAGGGCTGCATGTAACCGCGCCAATTACTTTCGGCGAGCGTCACGTTTTGCCACTTGCACTGGAATTCCTCAAGGAGCAACCCGAAATCGATATGCGGCTGACGCTGACGGACCGCCAGATAAGTCTGTCGGATGAACATGTTGATGTCGCCCTTCGCATTGGACATCTCACCGATAGCGCGCTGATCGTAACACGTGTTGGCGCAGTCCGCCGGGTCGTGTGCGCCAGCCCTGACTATCTCACCCGGCGGGGCGTTCCGCTTGACCCCGACGACCTCGTCCGGCACGACGGTATAAGCTTTCAGGGCTTCGCGACCGCGCCTGAAGTGCGTTACCGCCGCGACGGGGTGACCTTCAATGTCGAACCCCGCCCAAGGCTTGCGGTCAACACGACAGAGGCCGCAATTCAGGCGGCCGTATCGGGTATCGGCATCATCCGCGTGCTCTCCTACCAGATTGCAGACCAGTTACGTTCTGGCGCCCTGCAGGAAGTACTTGTGGAATTTGCGCCGGAACCGCTACCCGTGAATGTCGTCTACGGACCAGCCGATCCATTGCCAACGAAGGTTCGATGCTTCCTGGATTGGATTACGCCCCGCTTGCGCGATCGACTGGCCCATTAAATTCCCATCAGGACCCACCACCGATTGACTCTATTTCATGAAACCAACCGTGTACGGGGCTGTCTGCCTCATTTCGTCTGAGGCGTCCTTGCAGTCAGTTTATTTCCGTCGGGGTCGCGAAGATATGCAACGAACACCCCGTTCGGACGTGCCGTGGGCGGGCTCTCGATTGCCGTTCCGCCGTGTGCGACACCTGCGGCATGCCACGCCAGGACATGGTCGGGGGTCGTGGCCGCGATACCGATTGTTCCACCGTTGGCAGCGGTCGCCGGTTTGCCGTCAATGGGTGTCGTGATCATCAGTCGTCCTCCTTCATGGGCGTAGATCAGTCGGCCTCTGGCGTCCATCTCGCCAGGCTTGCCGCCCAGAGCGACGAAGGTGGCATCGTAGAAATCTCTCGCGCGCTCCAGGTCGTTGCTGCCGATCATGACGTGGGTGAACATGCTTTATCTCCTCTGGACTGCCCGTCCGTTTTCGTGACTTTTAGCGGTCGAAGTTTCTTAGATATCTTGATGTTGACGTTCCGAGAGCCTTCTTGAACATGGTAATGAACGCCGACACCGATTCATATCCGAGGTCGCCCGAAACGTCCTTTACTGTCGCCCCTGCTGCCAAGGCTTCGGATTGCGACGATTAATTGCAACTGTTGGCGCCAACGGCCAAAGGTAAGGCCGGTCTCCCGCTGAAAGAGACGTGCGAGCGAATTCTTGCTCATTGCCACTCGCGTTGCCCACTGCGCCATCGTACTGCGATCGGACGGATTATTCACCAGTTCCGACGCAATCTGTATAAGCCGCGATTCATCCGTCAGCGGCAGATGAAGAAATCGCTGCAATAGGCATCACCCAGACCGCGCGGATCGAGAGTGCAGAACGAAAACTACGACAGGAAGAGCGGACCTCCAAAAGGCTCGGCATGCGGCAACCTGACACCGAGATAAGTCTCGCCGTTCCTGATTTCGCCCTTGCGCGCCCAAACGGAGTGGTAAGATGCCGTGTCTATCGCGTGTGCGGCTGATTCCGCCGCAAGCACATAACACACCAGTGCCTCGTTCCATCCCACAATCGGCAGGTTCTTCGCCCAGCCGAACCGGGGGCTCCAATGCTAGAAAAGGGGCCCAGGCTTTCCCTACGTAAACCAGTCCCACACCACCGCCTCCACGATGTCGTTAACGGACCGGCGCAGATCGATTTCGCCTGATGATTGCTCACCAAAGAACTCGCGGGCGCAGATCAGCGCCTGAACCAGAAGCGCAGTCTCGACGAGATCGCCGCCGTCGTCGAACTTTGCAAATGGGATTGTCTTGCCGCCAGACGTATGGACAAAATGCGGAAAGGCACCGTGAAATAGTTTCACCGCGCCGAGAGATCGCAGCATGCGGTTTGCCCGGTCGACCGCCGCCTGCCTTGTGATCCAGGAACGGTAAACGCCGACGATCAGTGTAAGAAATCCGAAGCCAACACCCGATATGGACGTGATGTCGTGGATCGGCCGACCCTCCGATCCCATGCTGTCCCTCGGAAGGCCGCTCTCAGGATGGCTGCCGGACCAGAAATAATCGAAGGTACTGTGATGCAGGCCATCAAGTTGAGCAGGAAATTCGTCCGTCACTTCCAACCTCGGATGATCCGCAGCAAAACCAGAAGCAGACCCGCAAACAGGCTTATCCGGCTCGCAGGCGCAGCGGATTGGCTGCGGATGCCGGCGCTCCCGCACGCTGCTACGGGCCGTTCATCCGCCAGATCTGCGGAGCAGCGTCATGCGCCGTATTGCTCATCCGTCACATGCTCCATCCAGCCTACCGCCTTGCCGTCCTTGACCTCCTGAAGCGCAATATGGGTCATCGCCACATCAGGTGCGGCGCCGTGCCAGTGTCGTTCACCCGGTTCAAACCAGACGATATCACCGGGGCGAATCTCCTCCACCGGCCCGCCCTCACGCTGCGCGCGGCCAAGGCCGGATACCACGATCAGGGTCTGGCCGAGGGGATGGG
>RCUH01000766.1_pt1 | contig 28840 bp, 26 predicted proteins | sample 2166191 | NCBI WGS metagenome assembly RCUH01 (sample SAMN09932848, study PRJNA488358) | compost metagenome | feature: garden; material: soil; isolation source: compost soil in an enriched community after 214 h of incubation | place: Germany: Experimental Botanical Garden Goettingen | collected...
TACCGGGGGTCATGGTTATGCGTGAAGCCGGCCAACGGCCGGCGCTACCGGGGGGTCACGGTTATGCGTGAAGCCGGCCAACGGCCGGCGCTACCGGGGGTCATGGTTATGCGTGAAGCCGGCCAACGGCCGGCGCTACCGGGGGGCACGGTTATGCGTGGAGCCGGCCAACGGCCGGCGCTACCGGGGGCACGGGCGCCAGAAACCCGACGCCGGCCTGCCCCGGCATTCAGGCACGGCCTTTGCATGTAGCCAGGAAGCAATCCAATGGAGCTTCCCCTCGTGGCCGCAGCCGCCGACAAAACCAAGAAATCCGCCGACAAGGACAAGGCCGCCAAGCCGCGTAGTCCGTTGTTGATCACCGCCCTGGTGGCCGTGCTGGCCGCCGGCGCCGCCGGTGGCGGTGCGTGGTACTTCGCCACGTCCTCCCAGCACGACACTGCCGCGGCCAAGCCGGCCGCCAGCAAGGCCGTGCCGGCACCGGCGCAGTACTTCGGCCTGGAGCCGCCGTTCGTGGTCAACCTCAACAGCAGCTTCGACGGCCCGCGCTACCTGCAGGTGGAAGTGCAGCTGATGACCCGCGACCCGGTGGCGCTGGAGGCGATCAAGCTGCACGCCCCCGCCATCCGCGCCAAGCTGCTGATGCTGTTCTCCCAGGTCGAACCGAACCAGATCGCCGACCGCGCCGGCAAGGAGCGCCTGCAGGCCGACTCGCTGGCCGAAGTGCAGAAGCTGCTCAAGGCCGAGACCGGCAAGCCGGGCGCCGACGAACTGCTGTTCACCAGCTTCGTCACCCAGTAAGGGCATGCCATGAATGACCTGCTTTCCCAGGACGAGATCGATGCACTGCTGCACGGCGTGGATTCGGGTGCGGTCGAAACCGATGTGGACGCTGCCACCCCCGGCGAGGCGCGCAATTACGACTTCGCCAGCCAGGACCGCATCATCCGCGGCCGCATGCCGACCCTGGAAATGGTCAACGAGCGCTTCGCGCGGCTGTGGCGGATCGGGCTGTTCAACCTGATCCGGCGCTCGGCCGAGCTGTCGGTGCGCGGCATCGAGCTGATCAAGTTCAACGACTACATGCACTCGCTGTACGTGCCCACCAACCTCAACCTGATCCGCTTCAAGCCGCTGCGCGGCACCGGGCTGATCGTGTTCGAGCCGACGCTGGTGTTCGCGATCGTGGACAACTTCTTCGGCGGCGACGGGCGCTACCCCACCCGCATCGAAGGCCGCGAGTTCACCGCCACCGAGATGCGCGTCATCCACCTGCTGCTCAAGCAGACCTTCGCCGACCTGCGCGAAGCCTGGGCGCCGGTGATGGACGTGGAGCTGGAGTACATCAACTCGGAGATCAACCCGCACTTCGCCAACATCGTGACGCCGCGCGAGTACGTGGTGGTGTGCCGCCTGCACGTGGAACTGGACGGCGGTGGCGGCGACATCCACGTCACCCTGCCCTACTCGATGCTCGAGCCGATCCGCGAGCTGCTCGACGCCGGCATCCAGAGCGATCGCAACGACCGCGACGAAAGCTGGGGCACCATGCTGCGCGAGCAGCTCAACATCGCCGAAGTCACCCTGTCCAGCGTGCTCGCCAGCAAGCGCATGAGCCTGCGCGAACTGACCAACCTGAAGATCGGCGACATCCTGCCCATCGAACTGCCCGCCCAGGTACCGCTGTGCGTGGAGAACATCCCGGTGTTCACCGGCCAGTTCGGCATCGCCAACGGCGTCAACGCCGTGAAGATCACCGCCACCCATCCCCCGGGCACCCGCCCGCGCGTTCCCGTTATCCAGGAAGACCCGCAATGAACGACATCGAAACCAACGAACCGGCACCGGCGCAGTTCACCACGCTGCATTCGGACGACACCAGCGGCGGTGCGGAACTGAACCTCGACGTGATCCTGGACGTTCCGGTGACGCTGTCGCTGGAAGTGGGCCGTGCCCGCCTGCCGATCCGCAACCTGCTCCAGCTCAACCAGGGCTCGGTGGTGGAACTGGAACGCGGCGCCGGCGAATCGCTGGACGTGTTCGTCAACGGCACCCTGATCGCCCACGGCGAAGTGGTGGTCATCAACGATCGCTTCGGCGTGCGCCTGACCGATGTGGTCAGCCCCAGCGAACGGATCCGGAGACTGCGTTGATCGCATCGCTGCTCATCGCCGCCGGCGTCCCGGCGGCCAAGGTCGGCCAGCACGCGGCCGCCGCACCGAGCATGTTCGGTGCGGTGCTGGCGCTGCTGGCGGTGCTGGCCCTGATCATCGGCCTGGGCTGGCTGCTCAAGCGCATGCCCGGCAGCGGTTTCCGCCCGGCCGAAGGCATGCGCGTGGTGGCCAGCCTCAACGTGGGCGCCAAGGAACGGGTGGTGGTGGTGGAGGTCAACGGTGAGCAGCTGCTGCTGGGCGTGACCGCCGGCGGCATCAACACCCTGCACCACCTGCCCGAGCCGCTGCCGACCCCGGCGCCGGCCCGCCTGCCCGACTTCAAACACCTCCCGAATTTCGCCCAGCTGCTGCAACAGCGGCTGCGCAAGGAAACCTGATCATGCGTGGCCCGACCGCTTCCTGGACCCGTTACCTGCCCTTGCTGTTGATCCTGCTGCTGTGCGCGCTGCCGGCGCTGGCCATGGCCGCCCCCGGCATGCCCGGCACGCCGTCGCTGCCGGACGTGAACGTTGGCAAGATCGGCGGCCAGGCCGTCAGCCTGCCGCTGCAGACCCTGCTGCTGATGACCGCGATCACCCTGATCCCGTCGATGCTGCTGGTGCTGACCGCCTTCACCCGCATCATCATCGTGCTGGGCCTGCTGCGCCAGGCGCTGGGCACCGGCCAGACCCCGTCCAACCAGGTGCTGCTGGGCCTGGCCCTGTTCCTCACCGCGATGGTGATGCTGCCGGTGTGGCAGAAGGCCTGGGGCACCGGCATGGCGCCCTATCTCAACGGCGAGATCGATTTCCAGACCGCCTGGACGCTCACCACCGCGCCGCTGCGCGCCTTCATGCTGGCGCAGATCCGCGAGACCGACCTGATGACCTTCGCCGGCATGGCCGGGCACGGCACCTATTCCGGTCCGGACGCGATTCCATTCCCGGTGCTGGTGGCCTCGTTCGTCACCAGCGAGCTGAAGACCGCCTTCGAGATCGGCTTCCTGATCTTCATCCCGTTCGTGATCATCGACCTGGTCGTGGCCAGCGTGCTGATGTCCATGGGCATGATGATGCTGTCGCCGATGCTGGTCTCGGCCCCGTTCAAGATCCTGCTGTTTGTCCTGGTCGATGGCTGGGTGCTGGTCGTCGGCACGTTGGCGGCCAGCTTCAACGCGGTGCAGTGACATGACCCCCGAACTGGCGTTGACCGAACTGCGTGGCGGCCTGATCGTGGTGCTGTGGGTGGCCGGCCCGCTGCTGCTGACCGTGCTGATCGTGGGCGTGGTGGTGGGCGTGGTACAGGCCGCCACCCAGCTCAACGAGCCCACCATCGCCTTCGTGGCCAAGGCCGCCGCGCTCACCGCCGTGCTGTTCGCCCTCGGCAGCCTGCTGATCGGCCAGCTGGTGGAGTACACCACGCTGCTGTTCCAGCGCATCCCGCACCTGATCGGGTAGCACGGCCATGGATTCCGCCACCCAGATGGCTGCCGACGGCCTGCAGGCCTTCGGCATGATCGGCACCATCCTGTGGACCATGCTGCGCATCGGCGCGATGATCATGGCCATGCCGTTGATCGGCACCCGCGCGGTGCCCTCGCGGGTGCGCGTGGTGCTGGCCGGCGCGTTGGCCGTGGCGCTCTCGCCGATGCTGCCGCCGGTGCCGGAATGGACCGGCTTTGATGCCGCCACCGTGTTGAGCATCGCCCGCGAGCTGGCCATCGGGGTGTCGATCGGCTTCCTGCTGCGCCTGGTGTTCGAGGCCGGCGCGATGGCCGGCGAGCTGGTCGCGCAGGGTACCGGCCTGGCCTTCGCACAGATGAGCGACCCGCTGCGCGGCGGCAGCTCGGGCGTGATCGGACAATGGTTCTACCTGCTGTTCGGCCTGCTGTTTTTCACCAGCAACGGCCACCTGGCGCTGATTTCGCTGCTGATGGACAGCTACAAGGCGGTGCCGATCGGCACCGCGCTGCCCGACACCGATGCCTTCCTCAGCGCTGCGCCGACCTTCGCGCTGCAGGTGTTCCGTGGCGCGCTCAGCCTGGCCCTGCCGCTCACCGTGGCGATGCTGGCGATCAACCTGGCCTTCGGCGTGCTGGCCCGCGCCGCACCGGCGTTGAACCCGATCCAGCTCGGCCTGCCGGTGGCGTTGCTGCTGGGCCTGTTCCTGCTGACTGTCTTGGCTGGCGAAATGGGGCCCCCGGTGCAGCGCCTGTTCGATGCCGCCTTCCAGGCCGCCGACGGCGTGACCCACTGATTCACCCTGCCCTGGCGAAAAAGTGCGCGCCGACACTTGCGACCCCCCCCATCGTTGGCGGTAGGCTGTGGTCACCGCCCGCGTTCCGGGGGCCGGGAGCCGCACACGCCGGGGAAAGGCACGTGCGGCCTGCATGCCCAACGCCATTGCAGATGCGCTGACCAAGGAGAGTCATCGATGCTCGACGGCAGCTACACACCGTGGTTGGTCGTGGTTTCGCTGCTGGTCGCCATGCTCGCGTCGTTCACCGCGCTGGACATGGCCAATCGGATCACCACCGCCCCCAGCCGGCGGTTGAGCCTGTTGTGGTTGTCCGGCGGTGGCTGCGCGATGGGACTGGGCATCTGGTCGATGCACTTCATCGGCATGCTGGCCTTCCGCCTGCCGATCCCGCTGGGCTACGACCTGGGCTGGACGGGCATCTCGCTGCTGGCCGCGCTGGCCTCGTCGATCTTCGCGCTCTGGCTGGTCTCGCGGCCCACCCTGCCGCATTCGCGACTGGCGCTGGGCGCGCTGCTGATGGGCAGCGGCATCGCCTCGATGCATTACCTGGGCATGGCTGCCATGCGCATGCAGCCGGGCATCGATTACCACCCGGTCTGGTTCGGCGCCTCGCTGGCCATCGCGGTGGCGGCGTCCTGGACGGCCCTGTTCGTCGCCTTCCGCCTGCGCCTGAGCCAACGCCGCCTGCGCCATCGGCTGCTGCCGGCCGTCCTGCTGGGCACGGCCATCGTGGGCATGCATTACACCGGCATGGCCGCGGCCCGCTTCCCGGCCGACAGCATCTGCGGCGCCGCCGCCGGCGACGGGCTGCAGACCCAATGGCTGGCCGCGATCGTGCTGGTGCTGACCACCGCGATCCTGGCCGTGGTGCTGATCGTGTCCTGGCTGGACCAGCGCATGCAGGCGCAGCTGCTGCGGTTGCGCAACGACACCCTGCGCAGCTCGCTGGACGATGCCCAGCAGGAACTGACCCAGGCCGCACTGCACGACCCGCTCACCCGCCTGCCGAACCGCCTGCTGCTGCAGCAGCGCATCGAGCAGGCGCTGGCCGAAGCCGAACGACACGGCAGCCGCTTTGCGGTGATGTTCATGGACCTGGACGGGTTCAAGCAGGTCAACGACGCCTACGGCCACCAGACCGGCGATGCGCTGCTGGTGGCCGTGGCCGAACGCACCCGGCAACTGCTGCGCCCGGCCGACATGCTGGCGCGCCTGGGGGGCGACGAGTTCGTGCTGGTGGTGCGCATCGACAACGACGAGGACATCGCCACGCTGGCCAGCCGCATCCTCCAGGCCGTGGGCGGCGGCCCGCTGCTGCCCGACCACGAGCTGCAGGTCACCGCCAGCGTCGGCATCGCCATCTGTCCCGACCACGCCGCCAGCGAGCGCCAGCTGATGGGGTTTGCCGACGCAGCCATGTACCAGGCCAAGGAAGCCGGCCGCAATGCTTATGCGGTGTTTGCCGACTGGATGAACGACAGCGCCGAGCAGCAGTTCCAGCTGCTGGCCGACCTGCGCCGTGCGATCGGTACCGACCAGCTGTTCCTGCATTACCAGCCCAAGATCCGCGTGGCCGGCCAGGGGGTGAGCGGCGCCGAGGCGCTGATCCGCTGGCGCCACCCGCAGCAGGGCCTGATCCCGCCGGACCGTTTCATCCGCCTGGCCGAACGCAGCGGGGTCATCAACGAGATCGGGCGCTGGGCGCTGGACGAGGCCTGTCGCCAGTTGCGCCAATGGCAGGACGCCGGCCACGACAGCTGGACCGTATCGGTGAACCTCTCCCCGATCCAGTTCAGCTCCCCGCACCTGCTGCAGGAGGTACGCGAGGTGCTGCGCGTCCATCGCCTGGAGCCCCGCCGGCTGGTGCTGGAAATCACCGAAAGCACGGTGATGCGCGATACCGACGCCAGCCTGCGGCTGCTGCAGGCGATGGCCAGCCTGGGCGTGGGCATCTCCATCGACGACTTCGGCACCGGCTACTCCAGCCTGCTGTACCTCAAACGCCTGCCGGCCACCGAGATCAAGATCGACCACGCCTTCGTGCGCGACCTGGAAAACAGTTCCGAAGATGTGGTGATCGTCTCGGCCATCGTCGCCCTGGGCCACGCCCTGGACATGGACATCGTCGCCGAGGGCGTGGAGACCGCCGGCCAGCGCGCCTACCTGGAGCGGCTGGGCTGCGACTACCTGCAAGGCTACCTGCTCGGCCGCCCGGTGGACCCGGAGCGCTTCATGCAGCTGCATGACCATCCCAGACCACGGGTAGAAGTGGCCGTCGGCCATACCAGCAACGCCAGCCCCAGGTAGGGTCGCGCCCCAGCCGACTGCCGACCCACTGCCAACGTTCGGTGTCGGCATGAAAATGGAACGCGGCGGGCCGTCCGCGAACAGCCCCCTTCGCCAGGCATTGGGCCCTTGCCGGCGGTAAACAGGGCCATCGGCGGTCGGCTGGGGCGCGACCCTACCAGGTCACCCAAAGCCTGCGCATCACGACAATGGCCCCCCGGCTTGGGGCCGCCCATGGCCTGCCCATCACACAACAACGCCCCCGATGGGAGCGCCCACGGCCTGCCCATCACACAACAGCTCGCCCCCGGCAACGCCAGCCCCCGGTAGGGTCGCGCCCCAGCCGACTGCCGACCCGCGGCCAACGTTCGATGTCGGCATGAAAATGGAACGCGGCGGGCCTTCCGCGAACAGCCCCTTCCCCAGGCATTGGGCCCTTGCCGGCGGTAAACAGGGCCATCGGCGGTCGGCCGGGGCGCGCCCTGCCAGGTCGTCCAAGGCCTGCGTATAGCAACGATGGCCCCCCCGGTTGGGGCCCGCCGCCGCGCTCACCGTCGCGGAACGGTTCTTGCACGACCCAGGGCAATCCCCCCGTGTCGTGCAGCCCATGTCCGAGAACGAACAAGCCGGCGAGAAGACCGAGCAACCTACCGAAAAACGCCTGCGCGACGCCCGCGAGCAGGGCAATCTCCCGCGTTCGCGGGAGTTGGCCACCGCGGCGGTGTTTGGCGCCGGCGTGCTGGCGCTGATGGCCTATTCGGGCGGCATCAGCAGTGGTGCCAAGGCCTGGATGAAGCTGGCGCTGAGCCCCGAGCCGGGCCTGCGCATGCATCCGCAGGCGCTGTTTGGCCACTTCGGCCACCTGCTGCTGCAACTGCTGCTGGCGATGTGGCCCCTGGTGCTGATCTGCCTGCTGGCCAGTTTCCTGGCGCCGGTGGCGATGGGCGGGCTGCGCTGGTCCAACAAATCCCTGCTGCCCGACTTCAAACGCCTCAGCCCGATGGCCGGGATGAAACGCCTGTACGGGCCGGAGGCGATCGCCGAATTCACCAAGTCGCTGCTGCGCATCGCCTTTGTCGGCACCGCCGCCGGGCTGGTGGTCTGGCACGGCATCCGGCCGCTGCGCGACCTGCTCAACCAGCCGCTGGAGACGGCCATGGTGCACGGCCTGGGCTTCACCCTGAAGCTGATGCTGGCCACCGGCGGGGCGATGATGCTGTTGGCCGCCATCGATGCGCCGTACCAGCGCTGGAACTGGATGCGCAAGCTGAAGATGACCCGTGAAGAACTGCGCCGCGAAATGAAGGAGAGCGAAGGCAGCCCGGAAGTGAAGGGCCGCATCCGCCAGCTGCAGCAGCAGCTGTCCAACCGCCGGATGATGGAAGCGGTGCCCACCGCCGACGTGGTGGTGGTCAATCCCACCCACTACGCGGTGGCCCTGAAGTACGAGGGCGGCAAGATGGGCGCCCCCACCGTGGTGGCCCTGGGCGTGGATGAAACCGCCCTGCGCATCCGTGAAGTGGCCGACGGCAACAAGGTCGCCATCGTCTCCGCGCCGCCTTTGGCACGCGCCTTGTATCGGGAAGGTCAACTTGGAAAGGAAATTCCCGTGAGACTGTATTCGGCCGTGGCCCAGGTCCTGTCCTACGTGTACCAGCTGCGCACCTGGCGCGGCGGGCCGATGCCGGCTGCCCCGCGCATCGATGTGGATGAATTCGGCAAGGGAGGCCGCGCATGAGCGCCCAGCCTGCTGCTTCCGGAATGAACGCGCGCAAGGCCCTGGACATGATCCGCAACGGCCTTGGCGCCCCGCTGATCGTGCTGGCGCTGCTGGCCATGGTGGTGGTGCCGCTGGCCCCGCCGGTGCTCGATGCCCTGTTCACCTTCAACATCGCCATCTCCCTGATGGTGCTGCTGGCGGTGGTCTACGTGAAACGCCCGCTGGACTTCACCATCTTCCCGATCGTGCTGCTGGTCACCACCATGCTGCGGCTGGCGCTGAACGTGGCCTCCACCCGTGTGATCCTGCTGCACGGCCAGGACGGCCACGAGGCGGCCGGCAAGGTGATCGCCGCGTTCGGCGAGTTCGTGATCGGCGGCAACTACGCGGTGGGCATCGTGGTGTTCGCGATCCTGACCATCATCAATTTCGTGGTCATCACCAAGGGCGCCGGGCGCGTGTCCGAAGTGACCGCCCGCTTCATCCTCGATGCCATGCCCGGCAAGCAGATGGCCATCGACGCCGACCTCAACGCCGGTTTGCTGACGCGCGAGGAAGCCAAGGCCCGGCGCGAGGAAGTGCGTGAGGAAGCCGACTTCTACGGTGCGATGGACGGCGCCAGCAAGTTCATCCGCGGCGATGCGATCGCCGGCATCCTGATCCTGTTCATCAACATGGTCGGCGGCCTGGCCGTGGGCGTGCTGCAGCATGGCATGCCGTTCGGCAACGCCGCGGCCACCTACACCCTGCTGTCCATCGGTGACGGCCTGGTGGCGCAGCTGCCGGCCCTGCTGGTGTCCTCTGCGGTGGCCATGCTGGTCACCCGCGCCTCGCGCTCGCAGGACATGGCCCAGGCCATGATGGGCCAGGTGTTTGGCCAGTACCGCGCACTCACCATCGCCGCTGCGATCATGGGCGTGGTGGGCCTGGTGCCGGGCATGCCCAACGTCGCCTTCTTGACGCTGGCCGCGATCCTCGGCTTCGTGGCCTGGAAGGCCTGGAAGAAAAGCACCGCAGCCACCCGTGCAGCCGAAACGCCTGCCGCCGGCCGCGGCGAGACCCTGGGCCTGCCGGGCGCGGCGCCCTCGCCCACCGCCGAACTGACCTGGGACGAACTGCGCCCGGTCGATCCGCTCGGCCTGGAAGTGGGCTACCGGCTGATTCCGCTGGTGGACAAGAACCAGGGCGGCGAGTTGATGGCGCGGATCAAGGGCGTGCGCCGCAAGCTCACCCACGACATCGGCTTCCTGATTCCCTCGGTCCACATCCGCGACAACCTGGAGCTGCCGGCCAGCGGCTATCGCCTGCTGATCCACGGCGTGCCGGTGGCCACCGCCGACATCCATCCCGACCGCGAGCTGGCGCTGGACCCGGGCAGCGCGCTGGGCGTACTGGACGGCATCGCCGGCAAGGACCCGGCCTTCGGCCTGGACGCCACCTGGATCCAGCCGCACCAGCGCGCCCACGCCGAATCGATGGGCTACACCGTGGTCGACCCGGCCACCGTGGTGGCCACCCACCTGTCCCACCTGATCCGCGAGCACGCTCCCGAGCTGCTCGGCCACGAGGAAGTGCAGCAGCTGCTGGCCAACCTGGCCAAGAGCGCGCCCAAGCTGGTCGAAGACCTCACCCCCAAGTCGCTGCCGCTGTCGGCAGTGGTGCGGGTGCTGCAGAACCTGCTCATCGAGCGCATCCCGATCCGCCAGCTGCGCAAGATCGTCGAGTCGCTGGTGGAAAACGCCCCCATCAGCCAGGACCCGTCGGTGCTTACCGCCGCCGTGCGCAACGCACTGGGCCGTTTCATCGTGCAGGAGATCGCCGGGATGTCGGCGGAGCTGCCGGTGTTCACCCTCAACCCGCAACTGGAACGCGTCTTGCAGGAGTCCACACAGGGCAACGGCGCAGCGCTGGAACCCGGACTCGCCGAGCGACTGCACCAGAGCCTGGCCGAATGTGTCGGCAAGCAGGAAGCGAAGAACGAGCCGGCGGTGGTGCTGGTACCAGGCCCGGTGCGTGCCGCGCTGGCACGGTTGGTGCGCCACAGCGTCCCCTCGCTGTCGGTGCTGGCCTACAGCGAGGTGCCCGAGGACAAACGCTTGAAGCTGGTCGGCACGATCAGCTGAAGCCGGAACTCCGACGGCAATGCGCCAGAAAACAGACACACCCCCATTTCGATATCAACGCAGCAGGACATAAAGGGAAACCCGGACCGTGCAGACCACCGACAACCAGCGCTTCCCTTCCACCACCCCGCCGCCCCAGTCCCGGTACCACAGCATGAAAATCAAACGCTTCGTCGCCTCCGATATGCGCTCGGCCATGAACCTGGTGCGCAAGGAACATGGTCCTGATGCGGTGATCCTGTCCAACCGGCGGATCGAGGAAGGCGTGGAGATCGTGGCCGCGGCGAACTATGACGAAGGCGCGGTGCAACGCGCCCTGGAAGCCGCCCGCAAGGACGTCGCCCCGGCACCGGCACCGCGCCCGCGCAATGCCGCCGATGCGGTGATCGCCGCGGTGACCCGACGCAAGCCGAGCGTGGCCGCACCCGAGCCGGTGGCCGCCACCACCTCGGCCGTGGCCGCCCTGGCCCGCGCCGCGGTCGGCGCGACCGGACGCACCCTGGATTCGGCCAACGAAATCGTGCCGCCGCGCGGCAGCACCGGCTTTGCCGCCACCCTGGCCCACGCCGTCGCTCCGGCGCTGCACGCCCCGGCGCTGCCCGAGCAGATCTTTGCTCCGTTCAACGTCGAGCAGGCGGCCGCCGCCTCGCCGGCGCCGCAGGAAACCACCGTCGCCGTCGCCGAGGTCGCCGTAGCGCCCGCACCGGCGCCGGCACCGATCAACCGCGCCCGCTTCATCATCGACCCGCCGCTGGAGGACGAACCGCACTTCCAGATGCACGTCCCGGCGGCCCAGGTGGCGATGCCGCCGCGGCCGGTCAGCGTCAACGTTCCGCCGATCCCGGCCCAGGCCGTGGCCGAGGTCCCGCAGCAGGCCACCGCCGTTGCCGTGCCGGCCGCGCCGGTGACCATCGCCGCGCCGGCCCCGGCCCCGGTGCCCGCTGCCGCCCCGGTGGCCGCTGCCGCCGAGCCGGCCCAGTCCCAGCCGCTGCCCGGCGCCGAGCTGACGCTGGTGCCGCGCGATGACGAGGAGATCCGCCAGCTGCGCCACGAAGTGGCCGGCATGCGCCAAGTGATCGAGCGCGAGATGCACCGCTTCACCGACGAACGCCTGCGCGGCTCGCCGGTGCGGGCCGCCGCGCTGGACCTGATGGACGAGTACGGCTTCGATGCCGGCATCAGCCGCGATGTGGCCATGCAGATCCCGCTGGACACCGAAGCCCACCGTGGCCGCGGGCTGATGCTGGGCCTGCTCTCGCGCAAGCTGCCGATCGCCCCGGTGGACCCGCTCGAATCCGGCGGCGTGATCGCCCTGGTCGGCCCGACCGGCGCCGGCAAGACCACCACGATTGCCAAACTGGCCTCGCGCTTTGCCGAAAAGCATGCCGCCCGCGACGTGGCCCTGGTCACCACCGACACCGGCCGCATCGGCGCCCGCGAGCAGCTGTACGGCTTTGGCCGCCAGTTGGGTATCGCGGTGCATGAGGCCAACAGCGGCAGCGACCTGAACCAGCTGCTGGAGCGCCTGCAGGACTACAAGCTGGTGCTGATCGACACCGCCGGGCTTGGCCCGCGCGACCGTGCCCTGGCCGCCCAGCTGCAGTGGCTGCGCGCAGCCCAGCAGATCCGCACCCTGCTGGTGCTGCCGGCCAACACCAGCTTTGGCGACATGGACGAAGTGGTCCGTCGCTTCAGCGCCGCCAACCCGCAGGGCGTGGTGCTGAGCAAGCTGGACGAGACCGGCCGCTTCGGCACCGCCCTGTCGGTGGCCGTGGATCACCGCCTGCCGATCACCTGGGTCACCGATGGCCAGGACGTTCCCGAAGACCTGCACCGGGCCAGTGCCGCAAATCTCGTACTTCGCCTTGAAGATTTGCGCCGCGCGGCCGATATGCCCTGCAACCCGGAGTTGAACCATGCCGTCGCGTGAGTACGCCAAGCTGACCAAGACCTTCCCGTTGTCTGCCACCCGCAGCCAGCCGCTGGGCCCTGTGCGCACCATCGCCGTCACCGGCGGCAAGGGCGGCGTGGGCAAGACCAACGTGTCGGCCAACCTGGCCGTGGCGCTGGCCGACATGGGCAAGCGCACGCTGCTGCTGGACGCCGACCTGGGCCTGGCCAACATCGATGTGATCCTGGGCCTGCAGCCCAAGGTGACCCTGGCCGACCTGGTCGCCGGGCGCTGCACCCTGGAGGAAGTGATCCTGGAGGGCCCCGGCGGGGTGCTGGTGGTGCCGGCCGCCTCCGGACGCCGCCACATGGCCGAGCTGCAGCCGGCCGAGCACGTGGGCCTGGTCAACGTGTTCTCCGAACTGGAGCGCGAACTGGACTTCATGGTGGTGGACACCGCCGCCGGCATCACCGACGGCGTGCTGACCTTCTGCCAGGCCGCGCAGGACACCGTGGTGGTGGTCTGCGACGAGCCGGCCTCGATCACCGACGCCTACGCGCTGATCAAGGTGCTCTCGCGCGAGCGCGGCGTGGACCGCATCCAGGTGGTGGCCAACATGGTGCGCGACCCCAACGAGGGCCGCGTGCTGTACGAAAAGCTGACCCGGGTCTGCGAGAAGTTCCTGGCCGATGTTTCGCTGAACTACCTCGGCTGCGTGCCGCAGGATGACTGGCTGCGCCTGTCGGTGCAGCGCCAGCAGCCGGTGGTCAAGGCCTATCCCTCCAGTCCGGCCGCCCAGGCGATCACCGAGATCGCCCGCCGCACCGCCCGCTGGCAGGCACCGACCGAGCCGCGTGGCGGGGTCGAATTCTTCCTGGAACGCATCCTCAAGCAACGCGGGGTGGCCGCATGAAAGGCGCCGCACAATACAAAGAAGTCCAGCGCACCGCAGCCAACGAGTGCATCGCACAGCACTCGGACCTGGTCCGTCGCATCGCCCACCACCTGGCCGCGCGCCTGCCGGCCAGCGTGGAAGTGGATGACCTGATCCAGGCCGGCATGATGGGCCTGATCGAGGCCTCGCGCAGCTACGACGCCGACCAGGGCGCCTCGTTTGAAACCTACGCCTCGATCCGCATCCGCGGTTCGATGATCGACGAGATCCGCCGTGGCGACTGGGTGCCGCGTTCGGTGCACCGCCGTGCCCGCGATGCCGCCTCCACCATCCGCCGCCTGGAACAGAGCACCGGCCGCGCCGCCAGCGCCACCGAAGTGGCTGCGGCCATGGACATGCCGCTGCCGGACTACCTGCGCCTGATGGAAGACGCCGCGCGCGGCCAGGTGCTGAGCCTGGAGTCACGCATCGAGGACCAGGGCGAGCTGGACACCGTGGCCCAGGGGGGCCCGACCCCGCAGCAGGTGCTCGAACGCGGCGAGTTCGGCCGCGAGCTGGGCAACGCCATCGGGCTGCTGCCCGAGCGCGAGCAGCTGGTGCTGTCGCTGTACTACGAGCAGGAACTGAATCTGAAGGAGATCGGCGCGGTGCTCGGTGTAAGCGAGTCGCGCGTCTGCCAGATCCACGGCCAGGCGGTCCTTCGCCTGCGTGGCCGACTGAAGATCTTCGAGGCGGCCGACGCCGGCCTCGAGAACCATTGATACCGAGGAAAGTGCTTTGAACAAGAACATGCGTATCCTGATCGTCGACGATTTCTCGACCATGCGTCGTATCGTCAAGAACCTGCTGGGCGATCTGGGCTTCACCAATACGGCCGAAGCCGAGGACGGGCATGCCGCGCTGTCTCTGTTGCAGAGCCAGCCGTTCGATTTCGTGGTCACCGACTGGAACATGCCGGTGATGACCGGGATCGACCTGCTCAAGGCGATCCGCGCCGACGCCAAGCTCAAGACGCTGCCGGTGCTGATGGTGACCGCCGAAGCCAAGCGCGAGCAGATCATCGAAGCGGCCCAGTCCGGCGTCAACGGCTACATCATCAAGCCGTTCACCGCCCAGACCCTGGAAGAAAAGCTCGGCAAGATCTTCGAACGACTGGCGGCGAGCGCCTGATGGAAACCCTCAGCGACAAATCCGCGCTGGTGCAGCGCCTGCAGGATGCCCTGGCTGCGCTGGAAGGCGGCGACGAGGCCGGCTGGCGCCGGGAAATCGACGCCCTGGCCGCCCTGCGCACCCAGCCGATGATGGCCGGGCTGAACCGGCTCGCCCGCGAACTGGGCCAGGCCCTGGGCGAACTGCCCAGCCTGCCCAGCGAAGCCGGCGAGCTGGACGATGCCTGCGCGCGCCTGGACCACGTGGTGGCGATGACCGAACAGGCCACCCACCGCACCCTGGACCTGGCCGAGGAATGCCGCGCGTTGACCGAACAGCTGCGCGCCAACGGCCTGTCGGCCGACCAGGACCAGCAGCTGGACCGGATCCGCCACAACCTCACCGAAATCGCGCTTACCCAGAGCTATCAGGACCTCACCGGGCAGATCATCCGCCGCGTGGTGGGCATCGTCCGGCGCGTGCACGAAGGGTTCGGCGCGCTCGGCCTGCCGCCGCAGGAAGACACCGCGCGCCCGCGCGACAACGGCCTGGCCGGCCCGGCCGTGACCGGCCTGGACCGCCACCAGGTATCCCAGGTGGACGCCGACGACCTGCTTTCGGATTTGGGGCTGTAAAACCATGAGTGCTGTTCCAGACGATATTGCTGCCGATTTCATCCTCGAGGCCCAGGAGATCCTGGATCGCCTCGGCGAACAGCTGGTGTCGCTGGAGCAGTCGCCCCAGGACAGCGACCAGCTCAATGCGGTGTTCCGCGGTTTCCACACGCTCAAGGGCGGTGCCGGTTTCCTCGGCATCCAGGCCATGGTCGAGCTGTGCCATGCCGCCGAGGAAACCCTGGGCATGGCGCGTTCGGGCCAGGCGGTGCTGCAGGCCCATCATTTCGATGCGGCCCAGCAGTCGCTGGACTACCTGCAATCCATGCTCGATTCGGTGTCGGCCGGCACCGAGCCGGGCTACGCACCGCCGGAACTGATCGCCCAGTTCGACGTCAACGGCCCGGCCACGCCGGCGCCGGCCGCAGTGGCTGCAAGCGCGGCACCGAGCAGCGGCGAACTGATCACCGATGACGAGTTCGAAGCCCTGCTGGACACGCTGCATGGCGGCGCCGCCCCGACCGCCGTGGCCCGCGCCAACACCGGCGCCGACGGCCTGATCGGCGAAGACGAGTTCGAGGCGCTGCTGGACCAGCTGCATGGTGGTGCCGCACCCGGCGCCAAAGCCGTTGCCGCCGCGCCCGCGCCCGCGCCGGCACCGCGCGCCGCCGCAGCGGCGCCGGCGGCCAAACCAGCCGCCAACAAGCCGGTCGCCGAGGCCGAGCACACCGTGCGCGTGGACACCAAGCGCCTGGATGCCATCGTCAACCTGATCGGCGAACTGGTGCTGTCACGCAACCGGCTCAAGACCCTGCGCGCACGCCTGCACGATGAGGAACTCGATCGCGCCGTGTCGACCTTGGACATCGCCACCGCGCGCCTGCAGTCGGCGGTGATGCGCACCCGCATGCAGCCGGTGGGCAAGGTGTTCTCGCGCTTCCCCAAGGTCGCCCGTGATGTCGCCCGCAACCTGAAGAAGGAAGTAGAGCTCGAACTGGTGGGCGCGGAAACCGAGCTGGACCGCAACCTGGTCGAAGCATTGGCCGACCCGCTGGTGCACCTGGTGCGCAATGCGATCGACCACGGCGTGGAAACCCCGGACCTGCGCGAAGCCCAGGGCAAGCCGCGCAGCGGCCATGTACGCCTGTCCGCGCAGCAGGAAGGCGACTACGTCAGCATCGAAGTGCAGGACGACGGCGCCGGCATCGACCCCGAGCGGCTGCGCCAGAAAGCGCGCGAGAAGGGCCTGATCGATCCGGAAGCCGCCGCCCGCCTGACCAGCGAGGAGTGCCTGCACCTGGTGTTCCTGCCCGGCTTCTCCACCAAGCAGGAAGTGACTGACATTTCCGGTCGCGGCGTGGGCATGGACGTGGTGCAGTCGCGCATCCGCGAACTCAGCGGCCAGATCCAGATCCAGTCCGAACTGGGCCGTGGCAGCCGCTTCCTGATCCGCGTGCCGCTCACCCTGGCGATCCTGCCCACCCTGCTGGTGCAGGCCGGCGAGGACGTCTACGCGCTGCCGCTGGCCCGCGTGATGGAGGTGCTGCACGCGCCCAACACCTCGCTGGGCTGGTTCGACGGCCGCGCGGTGCTGGACCGCAAATCGCACACCCTGCCCCTGGTGGACCTGCGCCACTGGCTGGCGGTGGAACCGACCGCCTCGCCGCTGCTCACCATCGTGGTGCTGCAGGCCGGCGAAGCCCGCTTCGGCCTGGTGGTGGACCAGGTCCGCGGCCGCGAGGAAGTGGTCATCAAGCCGCTGCCCAAGGCCCTGCGTGGCCTGCGCGGTTACGCCGGGGCCACCTTGATCGGCGATGGCCGCATGTCGCTGATCCTGGACGTGGACGGCCTGCGCAGCCCGCACGACTGACCGCCCTGCCCCTTTTAAAAGTGTGACCGCTGCAACACCTGCTGCCGTCGGTGTCTCAAGTCCCATTCACACAAGCCGATAACGGACCCATGGACAGACTCAGCCTCATTGGACTTTTCCTCGCCCTGGCCTCGCTGGTCGGTGGCAGCATCCTCAAGGGGGCCGGCCTGGCGTCGCTGTGGTCGCCGGCGGCATTTGTGATCGTGATCGTGGGCACCATCGCCTCGATCCTGCTGCACACCTCGCCGGCGGTGTTCAAGCACGCCTTCAAGATCGTGCGCTGGGTGATCCTGCCGCCGAGCAGCGACCGTCACGACCTGATCCGCCAGATCGTGGACTGGAGCAACATCGCCCGCCGCCAGGGCCTGCTGGGCCTGGAAGCGCAGGTGGATGCGCAGCGCGACCCGTTCCTGCGCAAGGGCCTGCAGCTGCTGGTCGATGGCGTGGAGCCGGAAACCATCCGCCACATGATGGAAATCGAACTGAGCAGCCAGGAGCACCAGGATCTGGCCGCCTCCAAGGTGTTCGAGGGCATGGGCATCTACGCGCCCACGCTGGGCATCATCGGCGCGGTGCTGGGCCTGATCGCGGTGATGAAGAACCTGGCCGACCCGAGCAAGCTCGGCCACGGCATCGCCGCCGCGTTCACCGCCACCATCTACGGCATCGCCTCGGCCAACCTGCTGTTCCTGCCGGTCTCGGCCAAGCTCAAGAGCGTGATCCACCACAACAGCCGCGACCGCGAAATGATCATCGAAGGCCTGATCTCGATCGCGCAGGGTGAGAACCCGCGCAACATCGAAACCAACCTGTCCGGGTTCCTGCACTGACATGGCCCGTCGCAAGCACCACGAAGAGCATGCCAACCATGAGGCCTGGGCGATCCCGTACGCCGACCTGATGACGCTGCTGCTCGCCTTCTTCGTGGTGATGTACGCCATCTCCTCGCTCAACGAGGGCAAGTACCGGGTCATGGCCGATGCGCTGACCACCGCCTTCGGCGGCGCCCCGCGCACCATCAACCCGGTGCAGGTGGGCAACCAGCAGGTCCAGGGGGGCGGCTGGGACAGCCCCTCGGTGATCAAGGCCGGCAACCGTGTCGGCCCCTCCGCGCCGGCCCCGTCCAACGATCCCACCCTGCTGCCGGCGATGGCCTCGCAGATGCGCATGCCGGTCTCGGTGCGCAACCAGGAACAGCTGCAGCGCGCCGAGCGCCAGCTCAACACCATCGCCGACCGCCTTACCGCCACGCTGGCCCCGCTGATCGAGCGCGGCATGATCACCGTGCGCCGCACCGAGCTGTGGATCGAGGTGGAGATCAACAGCGACATCCTGTTCCCCACCGGCTCGGCCTCGCTGGACGTGCACGCCCGCGACACCCTGTCCAGGCTGGCCCAGGTGCTGCACGAGGCGCCCAACGGCGTGCGCGTGGAAGGCCACACCGACAACCTGCCGATCGCCACCGCCCTGTTCCCCTCCAACTGGGAGCTGTCGGCGGCACGTGCGGCCAGCGTGGTGCACCTGTTCGCCGACCAGGGCGTGCAGCCCTCGCGGCTGGCGATGGTCGGCTACGGCCAGTTCCGCCCCCGCGAAGACAACGCCACGGCCGAAGGGCGCAACCGCAATCGTCGGGTCATGGTGATCATCCTGGCCGACACCGCCCAGGGCGTGGACCCGATCGCACCGCAGCTCACCGCCGAGACCCAGGCCGCCGCACCGGCCCGGTCCACCCCCTCTCCCGTTACCCCCCTCGCCCCGGTGCAGTTGCCACCGGTGCCGGCCGGCAGCCGCGTTGGCGCCGCCGTTCCCCCTGCAATGAAGGAGTGAACCGAATGCGCATCTGGGCAATCGCCAATCAGAAGGGCGGCGTGGGCAAGACCACCACCACCCTGGCCCTCGGCCGCGGCCTGGCCACGCTCGGCCACCGCGTGCTGCTGATCGACCTCGATCCGCATTCGTCGCTGACCCGCGCCTTCGGCGTGCCGCTGGATCCGCCGCCGCAGGGCGTGCTGGAGCTGTTTGGCGCGCCGCCGGCCGAGCTGGGCACGCTCAGCCACCACAGCGACATTCCCGGCCTGGATTACGTGTGCGCGCAGGCCGCGCTGGCCACCCTGGAGCGACGCAGCGCCAACCAGCCCGGCCTGGGCCTGGCGCTGCAGAACGCACTGGCCCGCCACCACGGCCAGCACGACTACATCCTGCTGGACTGCGCGCCCACCCTGGGGCTGCTGATGATCAACGCACTGGCCGCCGCCGACCGCCTGATCATTCCCACCCAGGCCGAGCCGCTGGCCCTGCACGGCCTGGACGGCATGGTCCGCACCGGCGAGATGGTCGAGCGCTCGCGCCGCCGCACGCTGCCGATGTCGATCCTGCCGACCCTGTTCGATCGACGCACCCGCGCCGGCAACGAAACGGTCAAGCTCATGCAGGACAAGCACGGCCACCGGGTCTGGGAAGACGCGATCCCGGTGGACACCCGCATCTGCAATGCCGCCAGCCTGACCATCCCGCCGCAGTCCGAGGATTACCCCGGCCGCGGGCTGGCCGCCTACCGACGCGCGCTGGAATGGATCCTGGCCGATGACGCGCTGCATATGGAGCGCGCGGCATGAACACCGCCGGCGTGCTCGACGACTACCTGGAGCAGTTGCTCGGCGACGCCGTGCCAGCGCCCCCGGCAGCGGTGGCGCCTGCTGCTGCGCCCGCCGCCGAGGTGGCCGCCCAGGACGAAGCGGAGGCCGAGGGTGTCGCCCAGGCGATCAGCGCGGAGTTCGCGTACCCGCTCGACAATGACGGCCAGGAGCCCGCCGCGTTCGACAGCCCCACCTCACCGGGCGCGCCGGCCAACCTGGCCCTGCTCGACGAACTGATGAACGATCCCGCGCTGGGACCGCCGGTGCAGGCGTCTGCGACCGCGCACGACACCCCGACTTCGCCGGGCGCGCCGGCCCACCTGGCGCTGCTCGACGAACTGATGAACGATCCCGCGCTGGGACCGCCGGTGCAGGCGTCTGCGACCGCGCACGACACCCCGACTTCGCCGGGCGCGCCGGCCCACCTGGCGCTGCTCGACGAACTGATGAACGATCCCGCGCTGGGACCGCCGGTGCAGGCCGCTCCCGCAGCGACCGACGCCCGTCCGAGCTGGGATGACCTCCCCGACGAGGTGCTGCATGACAGCGCGCCGGCGGCCCGCCCCGCAGCGGTCGCGACGCCCGCGCCGCCGCCCGCTCCCGCTCCCGCTCCCGCTCCTGCTCCTGCTCCCGTGCCCATCGCCCGCGCCATGCCCACGCCCCCGCCTTCCCTGCCGCCCCGCACCGCTGCCGCAGCGCCGGCCCACACCCGTCCGGGTAGTTGGCAGGAACTGCAGGCGCAGGCGCAGAACCCGGCCTCCAGCCCCCGCGAGAACCGCCGCGCCAGCGAACGCACCTCGCGCTGGCTGCGCCTGCGCTGCGGCGCCCAGGCGTACGCGCTGGAACTGCTCAAGGTGCAGGAAGTGGTCCTGCCGGTACCGCTGCTGCCGCTGCGCGGCACGGCCTCGGCCATGCTGGGCATCATGAACCTGCGCGGTCAGGTGGTGCCGGTGATGGACCTGGGCATCCACCTGGGCGCCGGCCCGGCCCAGGACGATGCCAACACCCGCATCGTGGTGCTGGAGGAAGACGGCGAGACCATGGGTCTGCGCGTATCGGCGGTCGAAGACGTCGCCAACCTCACCGACTCGCAGATCGAGCCGCCGGATACCGCGCGCATCTGCCAGATCTCCAACGACCTGTTCCGCGGCGTGGCCCGGGTCACCGCCCAGCCGATGATCCTGCTGGATGCGACGCAGCTGTTGAACTGAGCGGCGGTCGGCTGCGGTCCGGGGGCCGCGCTTTGCGCGGGATCCACGCGTGGCGTGGATCTACGGGGTGCGCTTGGGATGGGTTGGCTGGGGTATCCACGCGCGGCGTGGATCTACGGGGTGCGCTTGGCTGGGTTGGCTGGGGTATCCACGCGTGGCGTGGATCTACGGGTGCGCTTGGGATGGGTTGGCTGGGGTATCCACGCGTGGCGTGGATCTACGGGGTGCGCTTGGGCTGGTTGGCCAGGGGCATCCACGCGTGGCGTGGATCTACGGTCTGCGCTTGGGCTGGGTTGGCCGGGGTATCCACGCGTGGCGTGGATCTACGGTTCGCGTCTGGCCTGGTTGGCCAAGGGCACCCACGCGTGGCGTGGATCTACGGGGTGCGCTTGGGATGGGTTGGCTGGGGTATCCACGCGCGGCGTGGATCTACGGGGTGCGCTTGGCTGGGTTGGCTGGGGTATCCACGCGTGGCGTGGATCTACGGGTGCGCTTGGGATGGGTTGGCTGGGGTATCCACGCGTGGCGTGGATCTACGGGGTGCGCTTGGGCTGGTTGGCCAGGGGCATCCACGCGTGGCGTGGATCTACGGTCTGCGCTTGGGCTGGGTTGGCCGGGGTATCCACGCGTGGCGTGGATCTACGGTTCGCGTCTGGCCTGGTTGGCCAAGGGCACCCACGCGTGGCGTGGATCTACGGGGTGCGCTTGGGATGGGTTGGCTGGGGTATCCACGCGTGGCGTGGATCTACGAGTTCGCGCCTGGGCTGGTTGGCCAGGGGCATCCACGCGTGGCGTGGATCTACGGGGTGCGCTTGGGCTGGGTTGGCTGTGGTATCCACGCGTGGCGTGGATCTACGGTGTGCGCCTGGGCTGGTTGGCCGGGGGTATCCACGCGTGGATCTACGGGGTGCGCTTGGGGTGGTTGGCCAAGGGCATCCACGCGTGGCGTGGATCTACGGTGCGCGCCTGGGCTGGTTGGCCAGGGGCATCCACGCGTGGCGTGGATCTACGGGGTGCGCTTGGGCTGGGTTGGCTGTGGTATCCACGCGTGGCGTGGATCTACGGTGTGCGCCTGGGCTGGTTGGCCGGGGGTATCCACGCGTGGATCTACGGGGTGCGCTTGGGGTGGTTGGCCAAGGGCATCCACGCGTGGCGTGGATCTACGGTGCGCGCCTGGGCTGGTTGGCCAGGGGCATCCACGCGTGGCGTGGATCTACGGGGTGCGCTTGGGATGGTTGGTCGGGTGTATCCACGCGTGGCGTGGGTCTGCGGGGTCGGGTTTCGGGGGCTGGCTGGAGGCGTAGATCCACGCCATGCGTGGATGCCCTTGGCGACCGGCCCTAAAGGTTCCCCGAAATCCGCCGTTATAGACCTCGGAACCGTTTGTCCGGAGCAACGATGAGCACTGTGGCCCTGGGTGGTGATCTCGGTATCGAGAACAGCACCGAGCTGAAAACCCGCTTGGCCCCTTTGGTGGACCAGGCCGGCGCACTGACGCTGGATGCCAGCGAAGTGAGCCGTATCCATACCGCAGCAATGCAGGTCCTGTGCGCATTCGTCGACGCCCGCCGCCAGGCAGGCCACCCGACCGGATTCGACGGTTGCACTGCAACCTTCCGTGATGCCGCGCGATTGCTCGGCCTCACCCAGGCCCTGGGCCTGGACGCAACCCATGACAACCTGAAATCTGTGGAGAACGCTGCATGAGCGCACGTATCTTGGTGGTGGACGATTCGGCGTCGATGCGCCAGATGGTCTCTTTCGCCCTCACCTCGGCCGGCTTTTCTGTCGAAGAAGCCGAGGACGGCGCCGTCGCGCTGGGCCGGGCCAAGGGCCAGCGCTTCAACGCGGTGGTGACCGACGTCAACATGCCCAACATGGACGGCATCTCGCTGATCCGCGAGTTGCGCCAGCTGCCGGACTACAAGTTCACCCCGATGCTGATGCTGACCACCGAATCGGCCGCCGACAAGAAGTCCGAAGGCAAGGCCGCCGGTGCCACCGGCTGGCTGGTCAAGCCGTTCAATCCCGAACAGCTCGTGGCCACCGTACAGAAAGTCCTGGGCTGATCCCCCCGGCACCTCCCGCAGCACCCTCCCTCCCTTCGCAACCGGACCCCACGCACCATGAGCATGGATCTGCAACGTTTCCACGCCACGTTCTTCGAAGAAAGCCGCGAGGGGCTGGATGCGATGGAGGCCGGCCTGCTGGCCCTCGAATCGGGCCAGCAGGACCCGGAGATCATCAACTCGGTGTTCCGCGCCGCGCACTCGATCAAGGGCGGCGCCGGCACCTTCGGCTTCGATGCCATCGCCGGCCTCACCCACGTGCTGGAAACGCTGCTGGATGAGCTGCGCGCCGGCAAGCGCGCCCTGGAAGCCACCGCGGTGGACGCGATGCTGTCCTCGGTGGACGTGCTGCGTGCCCTGCTGCGTGAAGCCGAACACGGCCAGCCGGCCGACCCGCAGGCCGTTGCCGCGATCAAGGCACGCCTGGAAGCGGTGCTGTCCGGCCAGGCAGCCGCCAGCGCCCCGGTGGCAGCGGCCAAGGCCGATGACACCCCCGAAGCGTGGCAGATCGGCTTTGTGCCTTCGCCCTCGCTGTTCATGAGCGGCAACGACCCGCTGCGCATCATCCGCGAGCTGGAACACCTGGGCTCGCTGCAGGTCGCCGCGCGCCTGGAGCGCCTGCCCGGCTTCGACCAGCTCGACCCGCTCGAAGCCCACCTGGCCTGGGATCTGGGCCTGGTCGGCAAGGTCCCGCGCAGCAAGATCGAAGACACCTTCGCCTGGGTCGTGGACGACTGCGAGCTGGATATCCGTCCGGCCGCACCGCCGAGCCTGGCCACCCAGGCCCCGGCCGCCCCGGCCGCCGCTGCACCTGCTGCTGCCGCCGCTGCCCCCGCCGCTGCGGCACCGGCCGCTGCCGCGCACGAAGCTGAAACGTCCATCCGCGTGGCCGTGGAGAAGGTCGATGCGCTGATCAACCTGGTCGGCGAACTGGTCATCACCCAGGCCATGCTCAAGCAGGTGTCCCACGCCCTGGACCCGGTCCACGCCGAACAGCTGTTCGCCGGCCTGGACCTGCTCGAGCGCAACACCCGCGACCTGCAGGAAGCGGTGATCGGCGTGCGCATGCTGCCGGTGGACGCGGTGTTCCGCCGCTTCCCGCGCCTGGTCCGCGACCTCTCCTCGCGGCTGGGCAAGCAGGTGCGCCTGCGCACCATCGGCGAAGGCACCGAGCTGGACAAGGGCCTGATCGAAAAGATCGCCGATCCGCTGGTCCACCTGGTCCGCAACTCGATCGACCACGGCCTGGAAATGCCCGACGTGCGTCGCGACGCCGGCAAGGATGAAACCGGTACGATCACCCTGGCCGCCTCGCACCAGGGCGGCCACATCGTGATCGAAGTCAGCGACGACGGCCGCGGCCTGAACCGCGACAAGATCCTGGCCAAGGCGCTCGAGCGTGGCCTGAGCGTGCCTGACAACCCCACCGATGCGCAGGTCTGGGACCTGATCTTCCAGCCCGGCTTCTCCACCGCCGATGCGGTCACCGACCTGTCCGGGCGTGGCGTGGGCATGGACGTGGTCCGCCGCAACATCCAGGCGCTGGGCGGCGAAGTGCAGCTGGAAAGCAGGACCGGCAACGGCACCCGCGTGCTGATCCGCCTGCCGCTCACCCTGGCCATCCTCGACGGCATGACCGTGGCGGTCGCCGGTGAAACGGTGATCCTGCCGCTGGCCTACGTGCTCGAAGCCCTGCAGCCGCAACCGGAAGACGTGCGCACCATGGCCGGCGAAGGCCGTGTGCTGCGCGTGCGTGGCGAGTACCTGCCGATCCTCTCGCTGAGCGAGTACTACGGCTTCGGTGGCCGCACCAAGGACGATTCGCTGGTGGTGGTGGTCGAAGGCGATGGCCAGAAGATCGCCCTGGAAGTGGACGAACTGGTCGGCCAGCAGCAGGTGGTGGTCAAGAACATCGAGAACAACTACCGCCGCATCAGCGGCGTATCCGGCGCCACCATCCTCGGCGACGGCCGTGTCTCGCTGATCGTGGATATCGGCGGCCTGGTGCGCTCGCTCAGGATGCCGCAGGCGGCTTGATCTTTCGCGATCGCGAAGGATTCCCAAGACCTGCTTTGCACCCCTTGGGCGCCGCCTCACCAGCACCCGACACCCCCCGCCTGTCGGCGCGCCCCCGGGACGCCCTCGCATGCGCGATGGCTCCCCACGTTCCGCTTCGCAGAACGCGGGCCCCGTCTTATCACCTCCCAACACCCCCCGCCTGTCGGCGCGCCCCCGCTACTAGCGGGGGCTCCTGGTTTGTGGGTCCGCGATGGTCGGCATTGACGTGCGCGCGTGTGCGTTTGGGTCCCCTTTTTTGAAACTGTGATGTTGATCTGTGGCGATACGTTGGCGTACTGATGCGCCTGCGTGGGCTGCGAATCGAAAGGCTTGCCGTTGCTTGCTCATGCAACCAATGCCGCTTTACCCGGCGCGGATGAACCGCGCGAAAAAATGTGACATCGAACACTCAAGTTGCGACGTCGCAGCGCCGTTATCCCGGGAGAGCGATGACACCATCGTCACGCGCCCCTCGCCCCACCCCGCTTTCGCAACGACCTTTCGCCCAGCGCCCCCAAGGCTGTGCGCCACCGCCCTGTCCGGAGTTCACACCATGAAGTGGTTCCACGATCTGCCCATCGCCCGCAAGCTGGCGGTGGGGTTCACCCTCACCACCCTGATGACCGTTTTCCTCGGTGTCTTCGCCCTGGTCCGCCTCAACGGTGCCAACGCCGAACTGGGCGCGATGGCCGAGAACAACATTCCCACCCTGCAGCACCTGGGCGAAGCGCGCGCGGTGCTGGGCGAGTTCCGTACCTACGAGCTGGCGCAGGTGAGCATGCTGGACCAGCCCGACAAGGTGGCTGACTACAACAAGCGCATGGATGACTCGGCAAAGCTGGTCCGTGATGAACTGGCCGCGTATGCGGCGCTGCCGGCCAATGACCGCGAGCGTGCGCTGTATGCCAAGGTCGCCGCCGACACCGACGCCTATTTCAAGGCCAACACCGAGCTGCGCGCCGCCGTTGCCGCCGGCGACGCTGCCGGTGCCCGCGACGTCTCCGACAACAAGTCGCGCCCCGCCCGCCGCCAGCTGTTCGAAGACCTCAAGGCCCTGGGCGCCTACAGCAACAGCCTGATGACCGCCAAGCTGGCCGATGCCAACGCCACCCACCGCACCAGCGTGATCGCCATCATCAGCTGCATGCTGCTGCTGTCGCTGGTGGCCGCCGGCCTGGCCTTCATGATCTCGCGCATCATCACCCGCCCGCTCGGCCAGGCCGTGCACGCCATCAAGTCGGTTGCCCGCGGCGACCTGGGCGTCACCATCCGCGCCAGCAGCGCCGATGAGGTCGGGCAGATGCTGGCCGCCACCGGCGAGATGACCAGCATGCTGCGCCGCTACTCCGAGGAAACCCGGCAGATGGCGGCCATGCACGCCGGTCCGGACATCTCCCACCGCATGCCGGTCGATTTCCCCGGCGTCTACGGCGAGCTGGCCGTGGGCACCAATACGGTGGTCTTCGATCACCTGGATTCGATCAAGGATGCGATCGCGGTGCTCAACCAGTACGCCGCCGGCGACCTGTCACAGAATGCCCGCCGCCTGCCCGGCACCCGCGCGATCCTGCACGAGTCGATGGACGCGGCCAAGGCCAGCCTGCTGGCAATCAACACCCAGATCCAGTCGCTGGCCCAGGCCGCGGCCGCCGGCGATTTCAGCCAGCGTGGCGATGCACTGCGCTTCGACCACGACTTCCGGGTGATGATCGAGCACCTCAACACCATGATGGAAGTGGCCGACGGCAACCTGTCCCAGCTCTCGCACCTGCTGCAGGCCATTGCCAGCGGCGACCTGACCGCGCGCATGCAGGGCCAGTTCCACGGTGTGTTCGCCAGCATGCGTGACGATGCCAACACCACCGTGGCGCAGCTGACCCAGATCGTGGGCCGCATCCAGCACGCCTCCTCCAGCATCAGCACCGCCGCCGGCGAGATCGCCTCGGGCAACAACGACCTGTCGCGCCGTACCGAGCAGCAGGCCGCCAACCTGGAAGAAACCGCCGCATCCATGGAGGAACTGACCTCCACCGTGCGCCAGAACGCCGAGCACGCCCGCCAGGCCAACCAGCTGGCCATCGGCGCGCATGGGGTAGCCAGCCAGGGCGGCGAGGTGGTCGGCCGCGTGGTCAGCACCATGCACGAGATCGACGCCTCCTCGCGCCGCATCGCCGACATCATCACCGTCATCGACGGCATCGCCTTCCAGACCAACATCCTGGCGCTGAACGCCGCGGTGGAAGCGGCCCGTGCCGGCGAACAGGGCCGCGGCTTTGCCGTGGTCGCTTCCGAGGTGCGCACCCTGGCCCAGCGCTCGGCCAGTGCGGCCAAGGAGATCAAGGGCCTGATCGACGAATCGGTGGGCAAGGTGGCCGAAGGTTCGGCGCTGGTCAACCAGGCCGGCCAGACCATGGGCGAGATCGTGGCCTCGGTGCAGCGGGTGACCGACATCATGGCCGAGATTTCCGCCGCCTCGCAGGAGCAGTCGGCCGGCATCGAGCAGGTCAACCAGACCATCACGCAGATGGACGAGACCACCCAGCAGAACGCCGCGCTGGTGGAGGAAGCCACCGCTGCGGCCCGCTCGATGGAAGAGCAGGCCGGTCACCTGACCGATGCGGTGGCGCTGTTCAAGCTGGACGGCCAGTCGGCGCCGGTGGTGACTGCCAGCGCCGGCACGGCCCGCGCGCCGGCCGCCTCCCCGCGCGGCCGCCCCGCACCGGCACGTCGGGCCGCGGTGCGCGAGCCGGTGCTGGCCAATGAAGGCGACTGGCAGGAGTTCTGATTCCCGCCGCTGCACGCTGCACCCATGGACACCCCGCTTCGGCGGGGTGTCCTGCGTTGGGGGACGGCTGGCCAAGGCATTCCTGCCTGATTTCCCCCTACATAAACGTGAACTGCTGCCGATAAACGGACAGAGCCTTGGCGATGTGCGCCGACGGCGCCCGCCCAACCCAGCACGAGTCCATGTCCGAAGGCAGCCTTGACGTACACGACGGAATCCATGCCGCCCATGACGACGGCACGGACGACCGTTACCTGGTCCGCAACCCGAGGCAGATCCGCCAGTTGCTGCAGGCCCTGATCGATCAGCGTTCGCTGATCAACGCCCACCTGGGCGGTCGCGACCAGTCCTTCCCGACGGCGATCCTGGAGCTGGACGAGGACGAGGACACGCTGCTGCTGGACGGCAGCCCCTCCGAGCCGGCCAACCGGGCGGCCGAAGAGGCCGGGCACCTGCTCTGCTTTGCGCAGTTGGACCGGGTGATGATCCGGTTCCGGCTGGAGCACCTGGAGCGCACCGGTGGCAGCGGGCACGTGGCCTTCCGGGTGGCGTTCCCGAGCGAGCTGGTGCACCTGCAGCGGCGGGAGCTGTACCGGCTGGAGACGCCGATCACCGATTCGCCGCAACTGCTGTTCCCGATCAACGAGGACCGCAGCGAGGCGCTGAGTCTGCGGGTGGTGGACATCAGCGGCGGCGGGCTGGCGGTGACGGTGCCGCCGGACTGCAACGTATTCTCGCTGCAGAAGCGCTATGACGCGCGGCTGGACATGCCCGAGGGCGGGCCGCTGCAGGTGTCGCTGATCGTGTGCAACCAGTTGGCGGTGAAGCTGCCCAACGGGGTGGAGATGAAGCGGATCGGGATGCGTTTTGACACGCTGCCGCGCGGCGCGGACAGCGCGATCCAGCGCTATATCTTCCGCATCGACCGCCAGCGCAGTGCACGCAAGAACGGTGAGAGTTAGGCGGGCTGCTTTTCCGGGGAGCAACGTCAACGGCGGCGATTCGTCCGTGCCGCGCAGGGTCGGTACGGGCGGGGTGGCGGGACACGCCGCAAGTACGTCCGTGTAGGCTCCTTTTGCGCCATCCGTGGCGCAAAACGGGTCCCGCCACCCCACCCATAC
>RCUH01000768.1_pt1 | contig 28751 bp, 70 predicted proteins | sample 2166191 | NCBI WGS metagenome assembly RCUH01 (sample SAMN09932848, study PRJNA488358) | compost metagenome | feature: garden; material: soil; isolation source: compost soil in an enriched community after 214 h of incubation | place: Germany: Experimental Botanical Garden Goettingen | collected...
CTCAGACAACTCGGGATGCAAGATCCCACGAATCTGATTTCCTTGGTACTTTGCACGCATTACACATTTCAATCCAGCAGATAATGAATTTTTTCTTCTATATCACCGCTGTTCGCGAGATCCTCGGCATAAGCTGATGGATCATCACGCCAGAACGCATAACGACCGAAGTTGATCGATCCATTACCGAGACCGTGCTCGTCAGTAACATCGACGCTCGTGTAGGGCTTGGTCGGAGATTGGCCCATTTCCCAATGCTGATCAATAACCAGCAGGAACTCGCCGGCTTCGGCTTTCCCTTTGTAGGTGACTTTACGGAAACTGCTTGACTGACGGCCGGTACCCGTCTTGATGTCCGCAAGTTGTAGCTGAACTCCTAGGAGCTCTGCAAGCTTTGCACCGACCGCTGCATAGAACTGATCGTCGCCGTGATTGTTGATTTCATCCAAACGCATGTTGGTACCTCTCAATGATTTCAACTATTTAGTTGGCATCGTATATGAGTTTCATTCTCATTGCATTGGATTTCTCGATGAATGAGAACATTGGATGAGCGTCATCGACGGTCCGAACCCAACCGATAATTGAATTATCGTGAAGCAAGCGTACCATTGCCTTGAAATCTTCGGCGACCTTACGCGGCTCAAATTGAAGCACAGAGCCTTCCTCTGCGAACATCATGATATGATGTATGTAGTCGCGGCAACTATCTTGGAATTGATATTCCTGATATTGGAGGCGCCAACGATAATTGAACTTTGGAAGCTCAACGATCATCCGATGAGAACATCAATTATCACGAGAATGCCCGTATAGACGACGCTATTTGCGAAGTCCGAACCAGGAACCCAGGGAAACGGAAAGCTGAAGCTGTATTCGGTCATTGTGTTCTCCTTTATTCCTGAACACTAATAGGAATTCAGGAATAAGTCAACCGACATATTCTAGTTTTGCGATCACCACGATATCACGGACTGCCCCTATGAACTTTTCACGGTCATGACGCCAACGAAAACATGCTGTATGGATGAGGTCACTCCTGTAGCCGCCCTCTTTCTTTGCATTGGACGACCAGTTCCCCAGGCATTTCCCGAAGTTGTCCAAACAGAAGGAATCCAATGAGGTTACAATAGAAAAACAAAGCGCATCATCCCAGGCCATTGGCATCACAACACGGACGCCGTAGTTCATCCCCAAATAGGAATCATAGTAGGTTTTATCGAACGATTCGACCTTGAAGTTCATGCAGCGTTCCGCATCTTCTCGGATTCATCATGCTGTTTCACGATATCAGCTATACCCACGAGTACATCCTGAGCATGTTCGGCGACTTCGATCGTGATAATGTCCTCGCGAACAACGCGAACAAATCCTAGGAGACCAAGCTCCGCGCGGAGATGGTCAAGAACCCAATCCTTGGCGAAGAGGAAATCCTTATGGACGAACGTGTTCTCGCCAACTTCGATTTCCAGTAGGACTTTCTTCAATTCCATATTAGGTCTCCTTTGGTTTTTGTCCTAACATGGTACTCCGATAAGTCAACCAAGCATCGACTTCGGATTCATACGGATACAGGCGTGCAAAATGTTCGGCAGCAAAATCCAATCCGATGTTGTCCACATGGATGATTTCACCATAGGAATTTTTTATACCTAAGAAGTGCTCGTCTTCGTGCGAATTGCGTCGGAGTACCGAAACGAAATCCTGAGCAAACCAAACAATTTCCTCTAGACAAAGAAACCCGTAGGAATTCAAGTTGCTCATATGGGATGGTTCATAAAACCGGCAGAGTTCATGAAACCCTGTGACATCCACGTAGACAATAGAATAGCCGAGAAACGAAAGCTTCTCGGCCACTCTCTGTTGGACAGTTATGTCTTCGTGCTCGTATTGGACATTGACGCCAGTATCAGACGATCTACTCCAATCGCCCAACCGATCCCTTCCGCATAGCGACCGCCACCAGCGATTTGCTTTTGCGCACCAAGCTGTGAACATTCGACTTCAAAGCCTTCTTCGGTGTAGTAGGACAACCCACGCTTTACACCGTCGCTGAATTCATATCCGAGGTTCGGAAACTTCTTCAAACATGAATCCAGCAGGTCAACAACCTCTTGTCGATCTGTATTCGTATCGCCGCCGAGGAGTTCAACACCGAATTGGGTGAATTCCCTATAGCGACCAGCCTGTGGCCGTTCGTATCGGTAGCAACGATTCACATAAAAGATCCGACGTGGCTTATTAGCCTTGGACCACTCGTTGCGCCAGAGTTCTTGGACGAGCCCCGTGACTTCGGGGATCAAGCAGACTTCACGTCCACCCTTATCCGAAAATGCCCACATTTGATTGATGATTTCCGGGCCAGCTTTATCGATGAACGTCTGCTGTTCCCAGAGAGAGGGGAGGATTACTTCCTCATAGTCACAGTCGATGAAGACAACCTCGGAGGGTGTCAATTGCATTAGTATAGGCTCGGGCTTCGTCGCCAGAGATTACACGAGTTCCGCGTAGCATAATTGCCTCCTTTGGTTAGCGGTTAATTGGGGTGAATGACGGGCAACGATCCCGCCTCCTCGGCTTCACAGGCCGGTGGTCATCCATCTGACCCACATCCACCATCTATGCTTGTACTTTATTTACTCTAAGTCTTGGAGTCAACCTTATTTGTACCAAACATCCACAATGCGTTCGGGGAATGCCAGTTTGACAACCATGAACGTAGACAGATCGCTGAACCCCATGGGGAAATTCCCAGCCGGATCATGTGAGAATAAAAAGTGATTCGGCGTCAGGTCCAAATCAACCTTCGTCGTATATTTGAAACGGTGGTACCTTAGGGACTCGTAAAAAGCCTTGATCTCATGGATTGTGCCGACCTTCCGGATTAACGCAATACAAACGATTTCTTCAGAGGGAATTAGAAACGACATCACCAAACACTTCATAACGAACAACGACTTCTGGAAATGTTAGCTTGAACACTAGGACGTCGTCAACATTATCGAAACCAAGCAGTGCATTCTTTGCCTGCTTCATTATAGGACTCGCATCCCAAGGAGCCCACATTGCGCAACTATTGGGCTTACGCTCTTCAAGCCAACGAGTGACCCTTGCAAACGTGGGATCGTTATCCAACAGGATAAACTCGTAGAGGCGAATCTCAAGCAGATGTGGGAATTTCTTCGCTATCGAAACAGGCGTTTGCATTTGGTGCTCCAGCTGGGAATCGAACCCAGACCTACTCTTTAGGAGAGAGTCGATCTATCCATTAAACTACAGGAGCGAAAATGGAGAGAACATAATTCTCTCCATTTGGTACCCTACCGCCACCCTAGCTACCTAGGGAAATCCATAAGAGGCTCCAAAAGGAGTCGCGTACCTCATATGGATTGGTGCGCGGAGAAAGACTCGAACTTTCGACCTCTCGATTATCAGTCGAGTGCTCTAACCAACTGAGCTACCCGCGCATTAACTGGACATTAGCAGGGAATGTCCGAGTGTGTCAATTATTTAGTTCAGGAGAATTTTCTCCATCTCTTTATCCAGTGGTTTGAACCACATGTCGGCGAAGACGACCATCTTCACAACATATTGGAGACGGAACATCATGGCGATTTCGGCATCAGTGATGAATACCTTAAAGATACCGCTCATGGACGCGAGGTATTTGGTAGGGGTACTGCGATACCGTATTAGGTCGGCATGCACGAGGACGAGCGTCTGGATGTCTTCCAGATACTGTATCTGCTCTTCCAGCGTATCACTTTTGGAGTCAAGCTCGAGGATTGCGACCTTGCGATGAAATCCAATACCATCACTAGGAGCCGCAAACCCTACTCGATTGATACTGGCTAACATGGGATCAATCCTTTAGTTTGCCGTTTTTGCGGAAAGCCTCGAGATACATTCCGGTTGTCTTCTTACCGGTTCGCGGAAAAGACCAGCCACTGCGGGGAGATTCGTTCCACCCTACGCAGGAGCCGTCCTCGAGTAGAACCCAGTTCATCACGTTGCGGAAAGCCCAACGTGGTTGTGGAAAGGAAAACTCCGTTCCGTCAAATTCACGGATGATCTTTTTGTCCGCATAGTTCTTGATCTGATCATCGAATTCGCTGGTACCATGTTGGCAATGCGAAGAGATCCATTCCTTGACAGTCTGCTGTTCAGTCATTCTTCATCATCTCCGCATCGATCATATCAACGAGTTTATCTCTGGCTTCGATGGCCAAACCCTGGTGAGCTTTCACAAGCGCACGAAACTTGTCGGCGGTAGCAGCGTTGCGATGTCCACGCTTGGCCGCGTAGAAATCAACACCCTTTTGGTGCATCGCAGCTTCGGCTTCATGCCGGCGTAGGACTTCGCGTTGTGCTTCAATGGGATTGTAGGTCCAAACCGACATGTGTGCTCCTTTGTTATCCCAAGAATAGCACAATTAGGAAGGGCGTCAACCGAAACCCTTCCTGAATTACACCATCAGTTTGGTGAGGAAGAAATCATGTTTGTCCGTGAACATGAACAGGATGGAGCCCGAATACACTTCACGTTCAGTAAACACTTGACCCTTCGCCATCGACTCGACCCGGTCACGCAACTCTTCAATTTCCTCGTTGATGCGCTCCCGAATATCCCAATAGTGTCTAAGATCGGTTGTCAATTTGATATGGTGCCAGTATTTGTCCTGCCACGGTGTCGTATACGTGTAGGTGCTGACCTTGTAATCAATACTGATCATCGTCTTCGTCTTCCTGCGGACCCTTGTAGTAGTGACGCTCACTAACGTAGCGGAGCATTTCAACGAGATCCTTGGTCTTGAACTCGTATTGCTTCTGATACTTGTAAGTGTAGCTGGAGACGTCGTAGATCACCCATTCACCATCGATCTTTTCGACGATCCACGCACCGTTGCGGCAGAGATCGTGACGGAAGATTCCCATCCGCATCCGCTTGGTAACAGCTTCGTATCGGCCGATGAAATCGATGAGATCCTGGCCAGGTTCATCCTTGTACGTGAACATCAACTTGAACCCCTGTTCCATCGTATCGGACCAGTAGCCGTTCTCGTAAGCCTGTTTCGGGAGCAAACGCTTCCACTGTTCGTAAGCGTTGATGTCGGAGATGATATAGCCGATGTCGTCCTTGCGGAGTTCGGCCAGTGCATTCTTCAAGTTGGACTTGCGATCGACTGCGTTCTTCCAACGACGTTCGAGTGGCTCCATTGCAGTGCGAATCTCGCCCATGCTGGTTTCGATCTTTGCGAGTTCAGCAACCAGTTCTTCCTGTGTGAGAGTTTTTACTGCCTTGGCCATGTTCGATCTCCATTTATTTCCTGAATCCTAACATAGGAATAGGAACTGTCAACCGATTACCATCCTGGGCCTGAAACATAAACAATTTCATCTTGGTTCGGATCCCAGCCCAACTTGATCTGCATTGCATCGGCCTTGTGAGTGAACCCATATGCAGCGAATCGGAACTCCTCGAGTTCCTTATAAAGTCCTACGAGTTTAGCAGTGCTGATGTATCCGTCCAAACTGAACATGTGCATGATATAGTTACCATCGAACTGGTTCTCCAACTGGATCACGTAGGGATATTCAGCCATCGGAAATTGTTCTTTGGGATATTCGTGATAGGAAAGGTATTCAGCCATTATCGGATTATTTTATATTCTTCGGGCTTCCACATCAGCTTGATCTGCATGGCCTGCGCCTTTGTTCGGAACGCAACAAAGTATTGAGGGCGACTCAAGCTAAAGTAGTCTCGATCATGTATGACTTCATCGCAAAGCTTGCGAAGTGCAATGAATTCCTGCACCGTCATTGCCGAGTTTCGAGGATTTGTGCAGGTGAGCCGCAACAGGTGTGGAAACTCTTCGGAGACGATATCTCCATCAACTTCGACATATCGAAGTTCAAATCCCATTTGCATTCGAGCCTCATATGGAAATGGACGCACAAGGCGTCCATTTTGTTGTTGGAGGACAGCTAGGGAATCGAACCCTAACCATGTTTCAGATCCAACTCGCTTCCAACGAGTGCTCTGCCCAGCAGAGTTAACTGTCCATTTGTTATGTACTTATTTATAGCCTGGGCACCAAAGTGTCAATAGGTTTTTCAGTCCAGCTTGAAGTCCGTATTTTTGCCCAGCTTCTTCGCATAGTGCTTGCCAAGATGCCACAACGCAAATAGCGCAAGTGGACCCCAGAACATGGCCAAGGGCATTGCCTTGTACCAACGCGCCAGTGACATTTTGTTGTCAAACATGCCGGCGAGAACAAAGGCGACCAGAGCCGCAATGACCAGATATGCGATGAAGAAAATGTTCATTTTGTTTCTTTGCTGAGTCCGTTACGGATACCGTTGATCCAGCCTTCAGTGACTGCCGGAGCAGCTTCTTTGAGCCCGCTAACGCCGTGCTGCACGGACAAATCAACGCGGTCCAAGAGCTTCTCCATGCGATCTGTGGCCGCCGGAAGCTTGTCCATCACCGTAACGCCACGTTCGATGAGAACTTCGACTTTGTCGATCTTCGAACTGATTGTGTAGGTTGCCGCAAAGATCGAGCCGGCGAGCAGAATCATACCCATACCGAAAATAACGCGGGCAACATCACTGGATAGATTCATAGGCTTTCCTTCGAATACACCACCATCGGCTTTCAATGCTTTGGCTTGGCCGCGACGGATGATCTCTTCAAGATCAGGCGGACTGTTAACAGGTTGCCGAAACGTCATTACTGGATCATCCGAGTTGCGGACTCATCGAACATGTTGAGGGGAGATGCGCCCTCGGGATAGTCGAGCTTGGAAGCTTCGGCACGAGCGTTCAGCTTCTGTACGACATCCTCGATATTGAGGTCTGCGGCTTCGTCGAACACCATCGCATACATGCCGTTGCCGAGTTGTTCCAGCGCATAGTCGGAGGCCGAACCACCCATAAGCTGGGCGATGGCATCTGCGACAACTTTGAGCTGTTCGGCTTCGTCTTCTTCGTTGAGGATTTCTGCAACCTTGTCAGTCATGTGTGCTCCTTATGCGTCTTTGTCCGAGCGATACAGTGGTTCGGCATAAGCCGTGTGCATCTGATCACGATATATTTCAATGCTGTTGAACTCGTAGTCGAGAAACTCGTAGAGCTCCTGGGGGAAATCAGCAGTGTTCAGATCAGTGGCTCGTTCGAACCAGTTGATAACCAGCGTTGCACACTTTTCTGCCTGTGTGAAGTGCTTGATGATTTCCTTGCAGCCCTTGGCAGCTTCGTAGTTCTTTTCGGAGCCGAACTGTTTCTGCATCTTGTGCAGGAGCTCGACCTGACCCGCGTATTCCCGGCGATGGTCCTTTACAATGTCCAAATCGGAAGCGTCGACGTCCATCGTTCGTACAACAAACGGTACAACGTAGCGAGTAACGATTTCGCCCTCGTGATTCTGTCGCTTCTCAATAGGCATTTCTGTCTCCTAAGTTTCACGCATAATAAAGCGGATTGGAACAGAAATCAACCAGTAAATATCAGATGAAGAAGCCAAAGAAAGAATCACACCGAAAGCCACCTAAGCCAGCGTCTTGGAATTGCAAGCGCGGTACTTGCAGATTCTGCGGCAACGATATCATCGAGAATGGTGTTCAAAACACCCGAAAACACTGGCATCAAGCCTGCGCAAACATTTGGAAAGTAATGAACAATCCGAGTGAGGCACAGAAAGTCGTGCTACGCCGTGACAAATATCAGTGCCAAGTCTGTGGGGTTCAGGACCGATACGGGGCATTCGATGTTGACCATATCAAACCGCTATTTGAGGCCAACGGTGACCACAGTTATTGGCAGACACCCAACTTGAGAACCCTTTGCAAGCCTTGCCATAAAGACAAGACTCGCGAGGATATGCAACGCTATTATGCAGCTCGTGCAGCGCTCAAAGATGATAAAAGTGGAACTTCGTGTGATCCACAAACGGCTGATCCTGATCAAGAAACTCCTGCCGCTCAGCCCGAGAATTGAATCTCCTATACGCAAGCTGGGTATGAATGCCCGTGGAATACCCAACTACGAAATAATTCTCATCGGTGCGGGTAACTTCGGTCCATGTCCACACGCTAATAAGCCGTCCTAGTCCGGAGTCGCAACCTCGGTAATTGCCAACGTTTACGCCTTCTTCGTCGTAACCCTCAACTGTCATCCCCACGTATTCGACTTCATCCATAAGTGAGGTATTCAGGTATTGTCCCGGACGATGAAGAGAGTCGAAATTGACCAAGCGGAGCCAGAACTTAGGCTCCGTCACTGATAGCTTAGCGATAGCAATCTCACTCATCGAGAGTATTCGCATCAGAAGGTCAACCTACGAATCATGAGCTGATCGATGATTTCCTTGTTCAGCTTGGTTGCCCGCTCCGGATATCCAAGACGAATCGTCTGTTGCTTATCGTCATCATCCAACTTGATGTTCTTGGCGTAAACCACACCCTTAGGGGAAATCTTTTCGACAAAGCCAAAGAACAGATCACCCATTCCGGTTGTGTAGGGTTCGCGACCCACATAGGCGATAAAGTCACCGGTCTTCAACTCGTTACCAAGACGATCCAACACCACAACCGGCGGAGTGTCTTCCTTTGCCTTGCGTGTGAATACCCAATTCGTTGGCCCCGAATAATCCTTGAGCCAATGCAATTCATCACTGTAAGGGCTGGCAGCCTTTATTTCACGACCATCGTCAAAATCAATAGCGATCTCGTAGATGTAATCATAGATATCGCTACGGGAAACAAACTTCGGGCTTGTCGGCCACTTCGAACGGTCTTTCGGAAAATGCTTGGGACGGGCAACGCCAATCGTACCGTAACGAGCCTTTCCACCCGAATTGAATCCTACGTAGATTTTTTCGTTTGGATCCACTAGCGTATTCAAATATTTGTAGAGTTCGGCATCCGAATTGGAATAGTAATAGGACATAGATGCAATACGCGGATGCTTACGAAACTCGGCTGCTGGCATCGCGCCATTCGCGGGCACGTTGATTGTTGTCGTCATAAAAAGAACTCCATTAGGATTTTAAATAAACCCTAACAGAGTTGGTTTCAGAACTTCAATATTTTAGATCCGGAAGTGTTCGAGATCTTTGGCGGGATCATGATACGTTTCACCCCACTGCCAAAGATCCAATGCTTCACTGACGTCATCATAGCTGTTGAAGATGCCAGCGGGAATCATAAAGATAGCAACGCTTGTGATCACGCGGAATGCTCCATTTGCATCCTCTTGGACCATCGATCCCGAGCAACGATCCGGGATGACCCCATTCTTGGTGACCAAGTCGTGATCGCCGAGTATGGTTCCCGGAGCAACATAAGAGCCGGCAGCAACACGAGTATGTGAACCCAATTGGACGTCGTTGCCGATGACACAATCGTTGCCGACCTTTGCCCAGGGCCCAAACATGACGTTATCGCCGATTGTCGTGAAACAACCAACGGATGACCAATCCCCAAAAACCACATTACGGCCGATTTTTGCGGAACGCGCAATCTCGGAGAAGTGACCCTGGCGTGGATCCGCACGTTGGGGTTCCATCGAATAGTTGAACAATCCCTTTAGGAAACTCCCGAAACTTACCATGCGATCCATTCCTTACCCGTTGCGAGATCACGCCGGCGTCCTGTCTTGGGATGACGATGCCACCCCTCTGGATCCCCAGTTCCGTCCCAGTTATCGAAAGCAGCATCCGCGAGGGCTTTCGTTGCAAAACAATAGCGGTCCTCGTAGCCGTACTCGTGCAGATCCACATGGATAGTCCAGTGCATCAACAGGCGATGAGATCCTATCCAGCGGCCGTCTGGGAGCTGGCGAATCCTATTGTATGCTGCTCTGTACTCGTCGGTTAGAAAATCCATCGGTCATCCGTGCGTGAGTTTGAGTAGTAGGGTGTGATCCCTACTGGGTATCTTCCATCCATAAACGAAATGAGGACTTTTCTCAAACGGTATTTTCTGGTCTAACAGCCATTGGCTGATTTCTTGGAACCGTTTAGTAATCAATTGGTATTCTTCGGCGTCCGTATAGAGCTGGATATCGTGATGATCACCCAGATTAAATACATCCATCAGAATCGCCATTAACGTGGGCCCGAATCGTTGTCCATGAGGATTTCACGTTCGAACACCAAGTTGATGCGAACAGTTGCCCCATAGGACATCGCAATGGGAATCACTGAATGCAGGCGCCATCCCAGCCCCGCATATTTGTTCGCGATGGGCTCGATTTGATTATCGTTGTCTACGTGAATTGTCTCACGCTTGTATTCAAATGCCATAGTTTACTCGAAAAGTTTGGAGTCAAAGGATAATTTGATGATTGCAACGTCGCGGGTGTCGCCCACATAAACAATATTCGTGGTCGTCCGATCCCATTCGTATGTTTCATAACCGGAGAGCAAGGGCAACGTTGCCATCCACTTTTGGAACTTTTTGGCCGCGGATTTGTATACCCGAAATGGGACTTCCCCTTGCTCTCGATCAGGCAGGAACCACACGGGATGGTGCCCGTGTTTGTTCTTGGGCTTGATCTCCAGCTTATAGGTCATATTTGTCTTTGACCTCTTTGCGGATCTTGCGAGTCTTCCACAGTTCCCAAGGGATCATCACCAAGACGAAGATGATAAAGACGGGCCAGCACCAATAGGTTTTAGCGAACACCCAGACACGACGAATATCCCAATAGGGATTCCTTGCGTGCCATTCCTTGGCCAATTGCACCAGCACATAGGTGTAACAGGCTAGCGCGACGAAGATTGCCAGGATTGTCCAAAAGCTCACGGCTTAATTCCTACCTGATGGCCGAAATTTTCCTTGAGATAGGTCTCGATTTCCTCGACCGTCCACGTTTCCATCATTTCCCTTGGCAATGGAATGACGTAGATGCCGTCCGTGCCTTCGATGTGAACCGGGCCATTGCTGATGCCGGCGGTCGCGTTGAACATCGCATCAGTGCAGGCAATTTCGAAATTCACGGGATCGATGATCGGCGCATCTCGCATTGCTTCGTGATTGATGTAGCCGGAAAGTTTGGACTTCTTGCTCATGACGATCTCCTTTAAACTCTTACAGCTTAACTGGTATCCTAAGTTTGTCAACCAGGTACAGAAACAGCTACTTGGGCTTCTTTTCTATCTTGGCCAAGTTTTTGAGATCGAATTGTCGGACATTGCCCGTTGCATCATCACGAACTTCGAACGCATCTGGAAGGTACCCATATATGGGCTTGCCGTTTTCCACATACAAGGGAGTCGTATGAATGGGCTTCACAATGGTTCCCGTGCCCTTCAAATGGCCGTCAAACCATTCGATGGGATTTCCCTTCTGTAGACGCCACAGCCAATTGCCGCGTTTCTTTGCCATTATCGCACCTGCTGTACGTCGCCACCTGCGGCATCGAATCCGGCTTCCTGGGCAATCTTAACCGCTTTGAGACGAGAATCAGCGTGAACCATAATGATGACCCAACGACCATCTGTGCGGCGACGGACTTCCATGTTGTAGGAATGATCTGCGTTGCGATCGCCGTGGGTTTCCGAATGCTGCTGAACCATTTTGATTTCCTTAGATCTTGCCGCAGAGGCGGCAAACTTCGAGACTGGCCGAACCTTCAACGAAGGGAGGCTTCTTGTGCTTGCCGGCGAGAAACTCCTCGAACTGTTTGAGATCCGCAGGAGCCGCCGAAAGGATGTCGAACTGTGCGATCACAAAGAAGTCCCACAAATGCTTTTTGAGTTTTGCTTCGTCCGCCATTTCGATCTCCTTAGACGCGCTTTGCGAGCTGTTCGTTGTAGAACTCCCGCATATGAGATTCGTTGATCTCCGTGTGTATTACAGTTTCACGAAGCTTGACTTCGCCACGAGCGTCGATAAACGCTACTGCGAGCATCTGCGAACCCGACATGGATTCAAACATGCTGAGCATCATAACACCGGGGACCGTAACGCAAATTGCAGTTTCAAGAACTTTCGTCATTTCCGATCTCCGTTGTTTGCTTCCGTATTATCAGAATAACACAAATCAGGAAGACGTCAACCGATTCAGGAAGATAAAGGTAGAAAAGCCGCCCCTAAGGACGGCCTAAGTAAAGAGTTGAAACACCTAGCGTATCATAAATCCTCCGCCCGAAGGCCATCCTGAGGAACCTCTTTTGGTGCGCCAGGAGGGACTCGAACCCCCACGGTTACCCGCTGGTACCTAAAACCAGTGCGTCTACCAATTCCGCCACTAGCGCAAGAACAAACGCATTAGTTGGTGCCCCCGGCAGGATTCGAACCCACGACATCCTGATTACAAATCAGGCGCTCTACCAACTGAGCTACAAGGGCATCAACTAATGCGTTTGTTATGTTCTTATTTATAGCTGACAGGATCTGCCACGTCAACCTTTATTGGCAATTATTTCCGTATTAGTCCACGTCAGCTTGAATAACATGGCTTTGGCGGGATCGACGAATCCGATCATAAAGGTGAGAGTGTCATGGCGATCACGGGCGATGTGATGGATGAAATCTGAATCTTCTGCGTTATCTTTGAGCCAATCTCCAATAGCATCGGAGAGTATCCAAGAGGAAGGCTTGGGCAACGGCACCGATACTGTATGCTTGGCTTCATTCCACGTTGGTCGGCTCATTTGTCATTCTCCAGTTTGCCGATCATCAACTTGTTGAGAAACTCTTTGGAGAAATGCGTGTTGATGTTTCGCTGGCCCAGGAACGTCGCATACACGCAGAGTTCCTTCGCATAGCCGGGCTCCAACGATTTGCCCTCGTTGTGGGTCTCAAGTTGTTCGGCAACAACGATAGTGAGGCCGGAAAGTTTCGCGTTGAACGCCTCAGTGAGTTTCTTCGCCGTGGGCGTTGTCAACTCATGATACCGTTCGTTCCAGAAGATATCGTTGATTTTACCGACGGCCCAATTACCAGTTTGATCCTGTTCGATAAACTGGGTCAGCTTTTTCATCTGTGTGTTGTAGAAATTGCTGAGCTTCCTGGCCTTGAACTCCTCGGAGTAGGCGTCGAGATCCTCGAGAATTTGAGAGCCGAGATCGGTGATCGAAAACGCTACGAGCAGCGTATTGTGTTGGAAATCCTTTTTCACCAGGCCGGTTTTTGCCATGGCACGGGCTTCACGCGAGAACACTGCTGAGTCCCAAGGCGATTTTGCGTCGAGCTCTTTTGTTATGAGCTGTTCGTGATCCTTAAGGATCTGCAAGACTTTATGCTTGGCAGAACCCGGCTGTACACCTTGGCGTTTGCTAAGATCACCAATCTTCATGTTCGATCTCCATTTGTTTCCTGAATCCTAACACAGAAACAGGAAACGTCAAGCCCACAGCTAAATATTCTAGCTAGGAGAACGAAATGCGCTACCACGAAATTTACCCGCAAGGTGATAATCTATTTGAGCAAATCCTCACTGAGGCTGAGCTCCGCGAAGGATTCCTAGATAGTATTCGTCAAAAGATTGGTCAGGTCATTGATAAGCAGGTTACCAACGTCAATAACATGGCAACCGCCCTCTCCGTTATCTATCACGTCATCAGCAATAGTGAATATTTGGAGACTGCGACATTTTTGTTGAAGAAAGCCGTGAAGGACAAAGTCAAACAAATTCAATCCGATATACTGAAGAAAGCCATAGTTCGGGTCTTCCCATCGGGTCGTGATATGAAGGATTTCCTCGTAGCGCTTTGTTTGGTTGGCCTTATCAATTCCGTTATTGAGGGTGCGATTGCGATCAAGGACAATATCGTGGACTCGATTAAGGATTCTCTAATTAAGATTCCAAACCTACTCGGTGCAACCCTCGACGTGAGTGGCCTAACTAGCATCCTGAACTCACTTCAGATCGCTAATGATATTTTCTTCGAACTACTCACGAAGATCCACAAGAAGATCACTGCTTAACCGTTAACACTGACATAGGAAAGTTTGCAGATGAGCGCTTGGCTCCGGTTGGCAAATGCAAACCAGATACGCTTGGTGTAACCGTCGGTGGCCTCGGTCCAATATTCAAACTCATGGCGCTCAACGTTGTCAAATGCCCACTTCAGAACCAAGTAGGATTGATGATTCGACTTGACGTCGATTTTGAAACGGTAGGGCAGTTCGCCCTCAAAGCATTCGATTTCCATGGCAATATCCAGTAGGGTTTATTTGTTCCTACTGGATTGATTACCAAAGCGTCAATATTCAAATACCAGCGCCGTCCATGAGGACTTCGGAGTCATCGCGCTCGTCGACGTAGGGTTCTTGCATTTCATAGTAGACGAACGTTGGAATGTTTGCCATAGCAAGCACAAACAGCGGCACCAGAATTACCGTAGCGATGTAGCCGGGAGTTTCCGACGGATTCAACGGGATCAATCGGATAACTTCTTTGAGCGTATAGGCGAATGCAACAAATGCGACCACGCATGTGAATTTCGCCCAATACAGGATGATGGTTTCCGTTTTACTCATTCGGACAGGTACTCCCAATCGACTTCTTCACCGCAGAATTGAAGCTTGAAGATCATCTCCTCTTCTTTGCAAAATATGTAGGAAGGGGTATATCCGCCGTTCCTCCAATGATACAAAAGTGGGAAATGATCACTAAGCGTGGACTCGATCACCTTGATATCATCGACAATATCTCGTTTATCCGAGAATGTGTCGGTGCGACATTCCCAGTCACAGTTCCGTAGATGAAAAACGGCCCATTTCAACTTCAATGGTACGCCCAAATTGAGCGCGTAAATGCGAGTATCACTCATCAATGAGTTCCTCACCGCAGAACTTCATCTTGATAAGCAGTTTCTGCATTTTATCAGGGGTGATTGCGATCGTGCTTGAATCTCGCAAGTAAACGGACATGCCGGCGAAGCCGGGTTCCTCTTTTAGGATGGCGAGGATCGCATCGATGTCTGCGGCGAGTGAGCGATAATGTGGTCGCTCTGCATTTGGGGCTATCCATAGCTCCTCGCTATAGGACATTTGGGAGATGCACCAGGGCAGGGTGAGTGCTTGGTCTTCATCAAGGGTGAACTCGAAGCACCGTTCCTCAAAGTCGAAATCTGCGGTCATCCGAAAGTTCCTAGTGGATCCCAATACATCCTAACGCACTATGGTAGCGGGTTCAATGTGCGCTTGACATACTGGGATCCTAACACAGGAACTTCCTGTGTCAACCAGGACTATTGAAGCATCGGTGATAGATGAATTTCAGCAGTGACACCCTCAAAGCCAATGCTCGTACATACGGCTTTGATAGTCTCGCGTCCATCGACTCCACGGATGAAGCCACTATAATCGAATGTGAATTTCAACATGTGCTGACCACGAACAATGACAAACACATATTTGCCTCGTTCATTTTTCACAATGTTGATAGCTGGGCATTTACGCCGAAGCTCTTGAAGCGCAGCCACATAGCTGTTGCTGGGCTCATCATAGTCAAAGAATTCAGCTGGAAATGTTTGTTGTCCCGTTTCGATCATGCTCGTTGGCATTGTTAGTCCTCACTTTTATTGTTCCCTACTTATGTAAAAAGAGGAGAGGCACGGAGGTCAGGGCCGTGCCCCATCCTTAGGTGCTGGACGGAGGTGGCCGTCCAGGGGGAGGATTATGAGACCTTATGTCGTTGGGTTGGTCGTTGAGAATGCACACACGAGAAGCAAATCCTCACCCCAGGAGGATTGCGCGTCCTGTGATAACCCAGGAACAAGTCATGTAGCAGGCTTCTCGTAGGCATGGAGTAACTGTCGTTTTCATAAACAGCGCCGCCGCAAAGCCTGCACCATTTCATCGGTAAGTTCGACATATCGAAGTCCTTCGATTGTTTCGCACTTTTTAACACGCAACATGTGCGATATTTCCAATGATGGGTGAGGGAACCCGCGGTCAAGTCACAATTCCCTCACCCTCAGGCAAACCACTGGAGAACCAATGGATTGCCCAGTGGAGGATGGTGAATCCTCCACAAACTACTCTTGACTAGTGGATTGAACCCTGCAATCACTAACCGCATCATGCAATAGGACACAGCCTCGTTAGAACCATTTGTCCTAATACCGCAGCAGTTTGTGCTAAGTTGTTTAGCAAGTCAAGCAACTACCGTACGTATAAATGCACAAGATACTACTAAAGTAGCAGGTCCTAAATGCTCACGTTTGCGGTTTGTTAAGTATGATTATTGACCGAGCTTTAACAGCATGAGCCTGCTGAATATATCTTTCGTCATGCGTGCGAACTGGTCACCACGTCGTAGCCGAAATTCAACGGAGCGACGTTTTTCCGTTTTGATATTAGTCACGTAGATTGCACCGCTTTTGGGGATCTTTGTGACGGTTCCGAAATACAGGGTTCCGTCGGTATCCGCGTAACATCCGAAATCACCAAGCTTAATTTCATCGCCGAGTGCATCGTAATGCAGCTTCTTCGGAGAACCATCACCACGCACGAATGACCATGTTTGCGGGCCGGTATAATCGGGAAGCCATTCTAGGCCGGGCTTGCTGAAGCCGTAATCGCTTACGATCTTACCTTCACCCAGGTAAATGTCAACGCGGCGGGGCATCTTTGCGGCAACTGAATAGTAGGAGTTAGTGTTGACCTTGATTGGGTCCCAGAACGGCCAGGAACTGCGGTCTTCGTTGGAACGTCCCTGCGGCACTGCAATGCCAATAGAGCCCTTACGAGCGCTCGTTGGGTCGGAAATCCTAACCCAGCAGGTCTTCGTGGGATCATAAAGCGTATTGAGGAAATCCGGAATGTGGACGCGGTGCTGATAATGATCCCAAGAGGAGCCCATATTGTAGGCGGTGATAGTTGAAACTTCAGACATTGCTAACTCCTTGTTAGCTTTGTCCTAACGGAACCGTCGCCAAAACGTCAATATTCTTAGGTAGAAAAGCCGCCCCTAAGGACGGCTTTCTTGGTGCTGGTGGAGGGACTCGAACCCCCGGTGTTTGTATGCGAGTTTACAAAACTCGTGCTGTCGCCGCTGAGCCACACCAGCAATTATATTACAAGTTTATTTATACCTTGGCGCAAAGTCAATTAGTCTTTTGTCAACTTTGCAATCAGGATCCGTGCCCGCAAAGTCTTGTTCAGTTCGTACGGAACCTTCGTGTAATCGAGTGCATCGAGAATCGCAATAAGGTTTTGCGCTCGAACATCGTCAACTTGATCCACAAGTCGGTCACATAGGTTCAGGAAGTTATGCGTGAATGACCGCATACGCTGATGTGTCCGCTCATACAGTTCCTTGAGGAAATCCTCTTCAAGTTGTGAGCCGTGCATTCGAATTGAAATGCTATAGTCCATGAACACAGAAGTTCCGGGGGAATCCAATATGTCCGAGACAAGCTTGTCCTTGAGGTTCTTCGGAATGTTCTTGAGAACGATTTCGAAACGGCGAATGGCCTGTTGCTGTTGACGTTCAGCATTCAGTCGTTGCTGCTCAAAATGATCGGGCCACTTCCGTGCCATCAGATAAACTCAATACGGTTACAGTCGTCGAGCTTTGCCCAGAAGCGCTTCTTGCCCTTGGTAAAGCCCTTGGTTGCTGGGTTTGGCGACAAACGTTTATCCGGTGAGGACACAACCATAAAGCTGAGCGAGGAAAAGTCTTCCTTCCCCTTGCGCACGTAGATACGGTCCAACTGGAGTTCAGTGCCCGCGACAATAGTCACGCTATGAGTAACGAGATCCATCCGAGTGACCAGCATATTTTGGTAGGCTTGTTGGACTGCCTGTTGAAGGGCAGCGCGTGGATTAACCACACCCGTGTATTGGTGCCCCATGTGCCGATCGCGACGATTGACAGCGGTCTGGAACGCCTGTTCCGCTGCATAAACCTGTTGCATCGCTGCATAAGTTGCGGGATCCTTTTCGCAATCGAAGGCTTCCCACAGGGCTCGGTTGCGCCCTTCATTATGGAGAGGGAATGTCCAGTCCCTTTCCAACTTGAGGGTGGTTCCAATTTCGGGAACGAATAGCTTCGGCATAAGGATCTCCTTGGTTAAAGGAATCCTAACACAGAGCTATCAGTTGTCAACCACGTGCGCCAGCTTTGCCACAATAAGGCGTCGCTTTAGCTTGTCACTGGTCTCATAGGGGAGATCGTGCTTCTGCATGATTTCCAACGTTTTGATCAACTTGATTGCCAGCTCTTCATTTGCAAACCGTTCTTCCCAGGTCTCGCAAAGCTGAAGGAAGTTCACGGCGTGTCGACGGATACGCGCTGTAAGACTCCGAAACGCGTCAAGGATCTTAGTGTTCTTCTCAAGCGCACAAAGATCGGCGATATCACGGAAGTCCTCGTAGGGGTTACCTTCGCCCAACGTGTGAGCGATAATCGACCGCTTTGCGCCGAACCGCAGTGAGCTATGGACTGACTCCATATAGGTGACCATCCGTTCGATGCGTCGCTGTTCATTCGTTTGTCGTCTTGTTTCGCCGTACACTCTGCCACCTGTATTAATTTGTGGAGCTTGCATGAATATCGCAGGATTCCCATAAGGTTCCCTGCATGTAAGTTTTTCTAACGCAAACATTTTTGCGAAGTTTGAGTTCAGATTCAACTTCATTACGCAAGCCTTGATAGAATTGTTTTCCGGAGAGTTCTTTGGCGGCGGTGACTTCGGAGTCGAGCCAGAACCAACGTGACTTCAACTTGTCGGTTTCGAAATCGCTGGTGACTTCGATCGGTTTGGAAGCTTCGGCGTTTAACTGCATGATAACACCAAGTGCGATCATGCTACCGCATACAATTGTGATTGCTTTCATCATCGAACGATACACCACTGCCATTGATTGTAAGTTGCGGGCATGGCGCTTTGGCACATTCCACGTCGGTTGAGGATTGCGCCGAGTTCAGTCCGATTCAAACACGCAGGGATAATTTCTCCGCTGATGTTGTCGCGACAAATGCGATCCATCTGTTGCCATAAATCGATGATTTCTTCCTCGGTCCAGTCCCGCGTATAATTGCGGAGGTCACGAGTCGGAATACGATCCTGCGCATGAACTACCGTCGTAGCCAGCGCAATCAAAGCGAATGCAGTGGCTCGGGCAAAATTGCTGACCATGAACGATCTCCTATTGGTAGCACAATTTAGCATTGTGCTCCAATTTGTCAACCAACAGGAGATTTATGGGCGGGGGCGAGAATACAAATATGCCGTGCCGAAGACCGACACGACAAATATAACCACGCTAAAGATGAGATAGTTCTCGAACAGTGCCATGTTATTCCCCCTTTTATTAGCGAAGGATAACATGGAGCCTAGTTGTGTCAACACATTTCAGTCGTAATAGGAAGGCGTCGACTTCCTACGAACCGGGCGCTTCTTCTGCTTGATGCCATGAGCAAGCAACCATTCGATGAATTGTTCCTGTGTCATCTTGAATGCTTCGAGCGAAGGCTTGCCGATGACAGCCGATGGGAACGAACTACCGGTGTCCTCGATAACAACCTTCTGTGCGCTCATCACGTAGAACATGAGATTTTCCGCTGCCCACTTCGGCGACGTGGCAACGGTCAGCTTATCACCGATGGTCTTGTAGATCTTTTTGTCTACTGGCTTGATGCTCTTCATGTCAGCTTCGTGAGCTTCATCCTCGAGCTTGTCCGCGTACTTGTAGAGACCAAGGCCGGTCTTTTCCTTGAACAGGCCATTGAGGAATTTGAATTCTGCCGCGCCACTCTTTGGCCAACCCTGCTTGAGCATACGCTCGTACAGATCGTCGTCGTCTTTGAAAAACTCATAGACGATATCCGGAATGTTGTCGATCGTAGCGTAACCCCAAGTCGGTTTTTCGTCCATGATTGACTTGATCTTCTCGACAACGGTGTTGGCAAAGCTGTTAAGCTCCGATGGTTCAGCCTCATCCAAGCTGACTGCGGGAACAGATTCCATCAGATTCATGATGTTGCGGATATCGTTTTGTCGGCTGGTCATAGGGCTCTCCTTTGTTCTGCATATTTATGCGGATTCAGGAAGAAGTCAAGCCGGAGGATTGGAGGGCAACTAGGGAATCGAACCCTAACCATTTCTGATCCATCAGTTTTCAAGACTGCGCTTGCAACCCGTGCAAGTTAATCACCCATTTTAGGGTTGGAATAATCCAACCCCGAAAGCCCCCGAAGGGAAAGAACAAAGTAGCTTTCTTTATTCTTTTATCGTCTAAGTCTTTGTCACCAGACCCGAGCGGGTTACGATCCCGTCCAGCCGTCGGAGTCGAACCGATAGCGCACTTAGATAGGAAGACCATCTTCCTGGGCACCGCATGTGCCGGAGTTATTGGAGGGCAGCTAGGGAATCGAACCCTATCCCATTGCTGGAACCATCTGATTTCGAATCAGCTCCCGTGACCCGCACGAGTTAACCACCCATTGTCTGCTATTTATACTTGGCTATTGAGTTGGTGTCAATAAGTTAGTTTCATTAACATGAGCTTATCGAGGGTTTTCGAATCTATGACAACGAGTTGTCTCGGGTTAAAGGTTTTTGTTGGGTGTCCCCCAAACATTCCAGGAGCCAGACTCTGCACCTTCACCTGTTCAGTGTCCGTGAATATCTCACGGACTACACCTACGACACTGTAGGCGTAATCATTATAGGAAAGTGCTGCGAACACAGTTTGTCCGACTTCGATTTCACGATCCAAGTTATCAAGCATCGGAGTTACCCAAGTTGATGTTTGTTTCCTTCGACCAATAACGGCAATATTTGAGCATCCCCTGCTTAATCATTTCCAGCGGATAGCCATTTGTGACAAACCATTCAGTTTGTTCTTGCTCGAAAGCCTCTTTGTTGCCAGAGGGTTTGAAGTCGTAGACTTTGGGGAAACCGAATTGCCAACCCGACGGCGGATCCACATACGTGGTGACCATTTCGATATGATCGGGATTATTTGCCATTGTTGTCCTCGTAAGTTCGCATGTTCTCGACCGATCTGATAATGAACCAGCAAAACAAAGGGAATGGCCAGAACACAAACACCTTGACCCACGAGCTAAACAGCGGGTATTGATCAACTGTATCACGGAGAACGTTCCGGATATAGAGTCCAACAGTGAGTGCTCCGCCGAGCGCCCAAAACGCCAGTCCCCAAAGCAAATATTCAATCATCAGTAACTGGCCCAACGCATCTTAAAAATTGCAGCATCGATCTTTGTCTTGAATACGAAATCCGAACTGTTCGGATCACGATACCAAACACCATCACTGGGAAATCGATCGAACGATTCACCGAAAGTCTCTTCACACCATTCGGTGATCATGTCCAAATCAATAACACGGCTCGTTCCATTGAGTGTGATGTAATGTGTCCGATCCGGGTAAACCCACATCGTCACGCCATCGGGCCATATATCGTGTCGTGGATTGTTAAGTGTCTTGATCACTATGCTCATCGTCGGCGATCCGCTTTGTGGCTGCGTTTTCGATCCGACGGGCAATACGATTGATGTGGCGCTTGGCACCACGACGGCACTTTTCTTCGCTGTGAGTTCCACCATTTGGGTGGATAGAAGTGCTGATATTTTTGCCACTTAGTTCAAGCTGTTCATTCCACTGAAATCGCTTGCCCTTAGGGATTTTGATATCACTGAACGGAGCCTTCATCGACTGTTCTTCGAGTCGACTATTTGCATCTGGACGGGCTTGGAAGCCTCTGTTATGATTTGTCTTCATCTTACAATCCTTTGGCGCGCCGAGCGGGATTCGAACCAGGCTGCCCCGACCGAGGGCAATTTTTCGCTCTCAAAAGCCAACTACACCTGCATCCCCTTTGTCGGTCTAGGCAGGAGACATTGCGGGTGCCCGGGGCCTCACAGCTTACCGAACTTTTCGTGCTACCATTACACTATCAGCGCATTAAGAATCCTAGTGGGATTGGTACCAGATGTCAATACGTGAATTGAGCAATATAACGGAGCTCAAGGTTTGCATGATCGGCAATTGCATTAACACGTTCTTGGAACTGCATAGGAGACTCCTCCCGTAGATCCTTTTCAATTTCCATCCGGCGTGCTTGCAAACGCAGAACGCTAGTGTACGAACGCAATACATCGTTTTCAGTAATCATGTTGACCTCAGTTTGGATTGGCGCGCTCGGAGGGACTCGAACCCCCATTGATACTATCGCCTCCAATTACGGTTACTGCGGGGTAGAAACCCGGACCGGTACGAGCGCATAAAATTCGTGTTCAGTTGCCCAGATGCATGGACTGTTTTCCCGTGTTACCCGCTGTTCCCCAGGGTAGTGTGACCTACAACACGGTACATTGGTTCCCACTCAAACGCTTGCACCAGCCGAGATTGTAGGAGCCACCAATTCACATGGCCAGCTTAATAAGCATCCAAGTCCTCTCACTTTTGATGAGAAACTTGGGCCAATACTTGACCTTTGAAACATGCCCTGACTCAAAAGTCAAGGAGTGTTCCTTTGCCATCAAATCGAGAGTGTAATCCTCATCGTATTTAAGGCCCTGATCGATGATCGCGTTGATTAATTTTGGATGATGGAAAATCCATTCCATGGTCTGGTCATCCCACACCGTGAAGTTATCGTGTTGATTGCCGAACAATACAACGTACTGAAACCCATCGTGAGCATTTGCATCAATCCGAACCAATTGATCGGGCTCGTTGTGCTGAGCAGTGGAACCAGTAATAGCGATGGGAGGTAGATTTAGGGCGATTTCGCCGCAGGGATTCATAAATGTCACCAATAGAAGAAGTCGCTCGACGGTTGGGCTTCCCCTCAACCCCCAACACCTTGGCCTCCTGGATTCAGATTCCGGCGCCTGCAACCAACCGAGATCTAGGGGAATTGTCACCACATGACAGACCCTAGCATTTTACAAATCTGGTTCCAAGTGGTGCACTTCACCTTTTCCCAGACCGACTCAGTTCGTCGAGCTTCTTCAACTTTGCGCGTTCTAGTGGGAACGCTTTGTTAAGTCAACCGATCTTTTCAACTTCGTTGATCGTATGGAGACGATCGAAATGTTCTTCAGCAATCACGTTGTTCACAAGGTCTTCGGTACCCCAGAACTCGTAACCCTTTCTCCAGCAAGGCAGAACTGTCGGATCATTCGAAAGCGTTTTGGTTCTGCGATACCTTTGCGTTGCCATTGAAAAGCTCCTATAGTTTTTATCTATCCTATAGGAGCGTCACATCGGTGTCAATTTAGAAGTGGTGGTAGCGGTAGGAATCGAACCTACTTGGCCTTTCGGCGGACCGTTATGAGCGGCCGGCACCTCCCGGAGTGCGTCACTACCTTTTCTTAGCGAGCTTTTCGGCTTGTATTAGCAGATTCGCTCGCTTCATATCACCCTTCTTGAGAAAGTAAAGGATGTCGTCTGAGTATTTCTTCTTTGCCATGATGTATTCCTGAATTGGGGTCGGGCATCTCACCCGAATCTTGCCTCTCCGCGAGACACCGTTTTCGCCTTCCACCAAATACTTACCGCTGAGCCGTTCTAGAATAACTCGAAGCTTTCATCGGTTTAACGCGCCGTTCCTTCAGCCCTGCAGAGCCTTTTATCCCGGATCCTTAAACTACACCCAAACTCTTACGCACTAAAAGCGCGATAATACTTGCGAAGAGTTCCAGTATAACGGAACTCTGCCATCCTCACCATGATAACTTGAACGACACGCGCATAGATGCGCTGCTCATGTTCGAGTTGATCCCAGAAGAAATCTCGTTCCTTTTGACGACGCAGAAGCTTGCGAATCATATCAACAGGTGTGTCATTATCAAAAGCGTCGAGAATTCTGTGCGAGTACATGCGTTTCACTATTTTGAATTAATCGGAGGGAGTTGCCTATTGTCGTGTCGTTACCAGTCCTATCGTCGGCTACAAGAGGCATTGACGTGATCTCCGCATTGCACTCCCTATCGGTTCAACTGCAAGCGATTCATCGACCTTACCCGCTGCCCGGCCTGCAGACCGCCTGGGGATTCTTTCGAAGACCGTACATGCACGAGTAGCACCATGCCAGCCCAAAGGACATTGATCAATATCCGAATCAGTTATGGAGTCCACCGAAATGGTCCATGCCAGTATTCCCATGATCCTAATCGAACCAATTGTTTTATACTTGGAACACGCTTGGGTGTCAAACAGTGATTGCCAGTGCTGAAAGTTTTCTAGCCTATGGGACCTTCGCGGCGGAACCTAGTGTTGCTTAATCACCTTCGATCCGCGAACTAGACCACATAAACATCTGTGCGTTCTAGGGGACTAGGAGCCTTATTTGCGTCCTTGCGAACCCTTTCGCACTGGCAACCTTTTTACCTATCTGGGTCGGGCCTCATTTCTGAGGTTTATCACCGAAAGTCGTAACCTCGGAGCAGGGCTTATTTCGTCCCGTCGGATCCACGCATTGGTAACCCTTCGAACACGCACGAAGTTGTCTCAAGGATCAGTAGGTAAAAATTAGTTCGAGGCAGTTGGTAAAACCCAACACTAAGTCCAGTCAACCTGTCACCGGTGGCCGCCGGGCAAGACCCACCTAATGGGTCACGGTTGGGGTAGCGCTTTCACTGGGGCGTCCACACCTATATCTTGCTCTATTAGGAGCCTCCTCGATCCACTACAACGTAGTGCAGCTAGAATTATGGATCGGGTAGACCCAGAGATCGCCGGCCTTCTCACCAACCGAATCGTTGAGACCGAGGTTCAAAGCCTGTAGGTCCGTCGGTTGAAATGTAGTACCCGATATAGAAGAGCATCCCCGTTTCGCTGGACCTTTTGAATCCCTTGGTACCGTGCTCATCCACCCTTCTACGTTTTATAGGCCATCATCTGCACCTACCGACTGTAGCCGTCGCTTTGTGCCCCCGGGTAAGCGAAATTGCCGGTCGGGCATATGGAATTTGGCACCTCGGCCAGGACTCGAACCTAGCTGCCGACGGCGACCTTCCATGGAGGTCATCCTGTAACAAGGGATCCTACTTAGGTTGATCGTGTTCCGTCGTTAGCTACGCGACTTCGCACGGACCCAAGCCCCACGAGGCAAATGGTGCGACCAGTGGGGCTCGAACCCACGACCCGCGGTTTTAGAGACCGCTGCTCTACCAACTGAGCTATGGAAGCATCTGTGTTGTATTCGTTGTACTAGGAAGTACCAGAGTTGTCAACCACTAAGACATGATTAATTTGAATTGCATGAGCATAGCGAGAGCCTCAGGAGTATTTGGAACCCATGCAAATGTCCGACGATCTTCATCGCGCTTCTTACCAAAATTCCCATAGGAAAGCATCACGGTCCGGAAGCTCCAGTTTTGCCAGATAATCTGGCAAACATGCCCAGATGGGCCATCACCTGAACCCGAACATCCAACAAACCCAAAAACCATCGGATCCTCGTGGTATGCCTGTTTGACAGCACGGCGATTCTTGAACCAGGAAACCTCTTCGGGTGATCCCTGATATTTCCTCCAAAGCTCATAGATCTTCTCGGTGCTGACTTCAGTACCCACACTGAGTTGGTCCTTCTCGAACCACGTGATCTCACCATCAACAGTATGGGAGAAACTAGCTGTATCCCGTACATACATACGGAAGCCTTCGGGAAGAAACTCGGGGGTCAACATATCTGGGATGCCATGATGAGCTTGTCAACAAGATACGAGTAAGCTCGAGGAGCGCGTTGAGGCATCTCCGCTAACCCAGTACCTAGACCAGCTTCGGGGAACACTACGGTGCATCCCTCTCGTAGAAGTTCTTCGATCACTTCAAAGTCTTGGTCGATCAGCGCACAGATATCATCATATGCGAGATCGGTGAAATAGGAAGCTTCCTCATAGTTGGGATACCATTTCGTCCGAACACCAATCGCATTGGGTTCGTTGCGAATAACTGCTTGGCCCTTTGTGCCACGGCGAATCGCATTGTCGCCGAACACGAATGCCCATGTTGGATTGGAGCGACACAGATTGACGCTCATATGAGAAACAAATTCAACGGGCATTAGAGATTCACAATTTCCATTCGGTACTCGGCGATCCAGCGAGCAATGCCTTCAACGCTGACGAAGAAATCACGCTTGTATTTCTTGCCGGTTTTCGAGCACTGGGTTCCGATGTAGATTTGGTCCGCATCGCACTCGTTGACTCCAAATAGTGGATCACGAGTTCCCTCGAGAATGAACATCTGCCCGCGAACAATATCACCGGCTTTTGTGGATCCTGCATGGTGTCGTTCATCGGTCCAACGGACAATCGTACCCACGGGAAGCGGTGTCAACGACATTCGCCATGCCTTGTACTTGTGTAAGTCTTCGCTTGCCTTGGGTACTGACATTGGAAATCCTTACCAGCTACGCAGGGTGTGACCCTTACCACAACGTGGGCAATCAACCCATTCACGGCCATCGGAGCCACCGGAATAGTCGCGACCCGAATACTTCTTGATATCGTTGCGATCGTATTCGACGATTGCACCACAGCCGGGATCCGTTTTGGAGCCCGAACAGGTGAAACGTGATTTTGCGGTCTCGTCTTGTCCTACGACGGTTGCCATCAGAGCCTTCCTTTCATGCGCTTCTTCCAAGCCGCATATGCAAGCCTACCCTCATCGGTGATAGTTGCGACTGTAGTGTTAACTGTGTTGGTGCCGCCAAACTTGCTGGTGTGTCCCTTGGGCCGGCTGATCACAACATGTCCTCGATCGATTAGTTTCCGAACATGCGAATCGAAAGCCCATCCGCCGATGCTGTTGAGCCGAACCGAACCATTACCACCATAGGTTTCTCTGGCGACGGGTTCATATTTGCCGTCGACCATGAAGGAAAGCATTGCGATGTGCTTAGGCATGATCAGTTCACGCCGAATGTTGCGATCGCGAAGAGCTTCGTACGTCGTGATAGAACCGACCTCAGGATCGATGCGTTCCCAATAACGATTCAACCGTTTTGTGGTGCGGCGCCGGATTTTCATGCGAACCACACATAATGGCCGGCCATGTAACCAAGCATGTCATCCCACTCGGGCTTGTCCGGATCATTATCCATGTGTTGGTCATATTCATCTTCTTGGATGAATCGGAGCTCCTGCACGTCCGGCAGATCGATTTCCGTGCAGGAATCCCAGTTACCGTTGAACAGGTACTCGTCAAAAACGCGGGCAATTTCCTCGCGGTGTGCGGAGTAGTCGTGGCCTTGGGCCGCAAGGTCCTTGATGACCTGGTCCGCAGAGCTGTAGGATTCGTCCATATAGTCCGACATAATAATCCCTCGAATTGATGTTTGGTAGGTGCTCAGGGACTCGAACCCTGGACCCTCGGCTTAAAAGGCCGATGCTCTAACCAACTGAGCTAAGCACCCATATGTGTACGTTCAAGAAGAACAGGGAATTGAACCCCTTGTGACCAATTCAGTTGGAAACGATTTCTTCCAACTGCAAGAGGAATTGAACCCCTACTTAACGCGGCTAGCCATAAAGGTTGCGCCTCCACCAGAGTCTTCTCTAGCTGAGTCTCCTCCACCCCGTCTCTGCCCGATTAAGTCGACGTCCTCAGACTTACCCGCAGTATTGGAGAACCAACATGCCGTACATGTAGCATAGGAATCCTATGTGTCAACCGCGTAGATGTTTTTGAAATGGAAAGTCTGCCAACAAGGAACCCGCTGGCAGACTAGATTGGATATTAGTTTGGGGCACGAGTAGCAACAGCATAGATGTCGCAACGGGAGATGCCGAGATCGTTGAGTTCACGATCGGAAAGACGGGAGAGTTCGTTGATTGTCTGGCGACGCTTGGAGTGTGCCTTGATTGCGGACTTGATAGTATTGAACACGATAGTTTCCTTTTCCAAATAGTTCGTATGTTCCTCTTACATTAGAATTTATACTATCTGATGCTCAAAAAGCTATGTTATCTGGACATAGCTGGAAGCACCAAACGCTAGGACTGCTTATTTGGTGTGCAATAAATAGGCAAAAGGAGTCAGCTATGAGATATGCAGAAATTCTAAGACTATTCGAGGATGGTAAGGTCGTGAAAGGCGTCAACACAACTGTCGACGTTGGTACCGACGAGATCAAGACTCAAGCAAAGAAGTTCGGAAATACTGTGAGTACACATGGTGTACCCGACAATGACATGTGGCGTAGTGTGAAGAAGCCTAAGGGTCGTTCTTAAAAACGCTTGAATTCCTTGATGAACCAGAACATGTCGAGGCCGGAAAGCTCTCGACGCTGGCCGTAGAACTTCTTCAGGATGACGTTGATCATCTGTGTGCAATCGGTGATAGTAGCCTGGTGCATCGCGACCAACTTATCACGCATGATCTGAACCGGATGACCCGTTTGTATCATACGAATGCTGCGATGGGTGCGTTCGATGGTATCTACAAGTAAATTGATATGCACGCCAATGTGTTGGGCGATCGTCTTCGCCGACACGAACTTGAGGTTCTTGCCTGGATAGGTTCGCTCAATATATTCGATTGAACACTGGGCGTTGACGACAGCTTGTATCATAGATATCTCCTTAAACTAAGGAGTTTCTAACATGACATACTGGGGTGTCAAGCTTAAAATGGCTGGGGCTCCAGGATTCGAACCTGGGAATGCCGGTACCAAAAACCGGTGCCTTACCGCTTGGCGAAGCCCCAACGTATCACTGTTATAATTGACTTACCCACGTGAGTCAATTTGTTTTTGGTGCCCCCGGAGGGAGTCGAACCCACAACTGACAGACATTTTAAGGGTCCC
>RCUH01000769.1_pt1 | contig 28714 bp, 24 predicted proteins | sample 2166191 | NCBI WGS metagenome assembly RCUH01 (sample SAMN09932848, study PRJNA488358) | compost metagenome | feature: garden; material: soil; isolation source: compost soil in an enriched community after 214 h of incubation | place: Germany: Experimental Botanical Garden Goettingen | collected...
CCGGGCCAACAGGCCGCGGCCGAGAAGATCCTGCTCGGTGCGCACCCCCACTACGACTGCTGGACACGGCAGACGCTGCCGGCGCGCTGGGCCTACGGACGCAATCCGCGCGTTCCGCCGATCGTCTGCCAGATGCACGAGGGCTGGAACGCGCTGAGCCGGGCCAGCATCGCCAAGCGGATGCCGGGCAATCGCGGCTCCCACGGCTACGACAACGCGCTGCCATCGATGCGCGCGGTATTCATCGCACGCGGGCCGTCGTTCAAACAGGGCCAGGTGTTGCCCGGCTTTGACAACGTGGATGTCTACCCGCTGCTGGCGCGCCTGCTCGGCATCCCGGCCGCGCCCAACGACGGCAACGCGCAGACCCTGCTGCCGGCACTGCGCTGATGGCGGATGCGGATGCGGCGGCCCTGAAGGGGCCGCTGCCGCCGACGCCGTTGCAGGCGTCGCTGCTGCTCCCCCGCCCTGCCGCAGAACCCCGGCCAAAAAAAAACGCGGCGCAAGCGCCGCGTTTTCTTCGACCCGCCAAGCGGGATCAACCGGCCTTGGCGACAGCCTTCTTGGCCACGGCCTTCTTGGCCGGTGCCTTGGCAACGGTCTTCTTGGCGACCGGCGCAGCTGCACCCACGGCCACCTTGCTCACCGCGTGCGAGCGCGAATTGCCGTAGCTGGCGTTGTAGCGCTTGCCCTTGGCGGTCTTGCGGTCACCCTTACCCATGTCGTCAACTCCTTAGTCTGAAATCTGATTACCCCGTACTGACACGGGTTCGGCGGGGCCGCCCTCTCAGGCGCCCCCGCGCACGATCTGAAAGCCTACCACAGCGCCTCAATGCGCACAGCTGGCGTCATGGACGTGGCCGTGGTTCAGGCGCAGGTTGACCAGGTGGGCGACGCCCACCAGCACCCCGCCCAGGGTCATCACCACCGCATGCGGCACCGCCGAATGATGCAGCGGGTCGTACAGCAGGCCGGCCCACAGGGCTACAAGACCCGGCACCAGGAAGCCCAGCGCGCGCAACGCGCCGTGACGGCGATAGCCCCACACCAGGCTGAACAGACCCAGCAGCGTCACGAAGCTGACCAGCGCCAGCTCCACGCCGTCGCCCAGCCAGACCGACAGACCCAACGACGGCGCAGCGGCCAACAGGATCGGCAATACCGCGCAGTGCACCGCGCACAGCAGTGAACCGGTGGCACCGAAGCGATCCAGCAGATGACGGACTCGAGCAAACAGGGGCATGACTTCCAGCAGGGTCGGCGAAGCGTTATGGAATAATATAACATCAATCCCGACGCGCACTCCCTCCTCCCCCGCAACACCCCGTTCCCTGCTGTTCCCGATGGGATTGGCGCGCCCCACCATTGATACATTGTAACAATTTACCGACGGACTCCCTGCCCATGCGCTCTTCCCGTTCCCTCCAGCCGCACGCCCTGTCCCTGGCACTCGCCGCGGCGCTGATCCCCTCGCTGGCCCTGGCTGCCGACGACGCCGGCCAGCGTGACCACCACCTGACCGAACTGTCCGCAGTGAAGGTCACCGCCTCGCCCCTGCAGGGCGATGCCGAATCGCTGGCGCGCCCGGTGGATGTGCTCGCCGGCGAACGCCTGGATGAGCAGAAGGCCGGCACGCTCGGCGACACCGTGGCCAAGCTGCCCGGCGTGCAGAGCACCTTCTTCGGCCCTGGCGTGGGCCGCCCGATCATCCGCGGCCAGGAAGGCCCGCGCGTGGCGGTGCTGTCCAATGGCATGGGCAACATGGACGCCTCCACGGTCAGCGCCGACCATGCCACCAGCATCGAGCCGTTCCTGGCCGACCAGATCGAAGTGCTGAAGGGACCGGCCACGCTGCTGTTCGGCAGCGGTGCGATCGGCGGCGCGGTCAACGTGGTCGATGGGCGCATCGCGCGCGAGCTGCCGGACCGTCCGCTCAGCGGGCGCGCCGAACTGCGCGGCAATTCGGTCAACGACGAGCGCAGCGGCATGTTCCGCCTGGATGGGGTCAACGGCAACTGGGTGCTGCACGTGGACGGACTGGTCCGCAACGGCGATGACTTCCGCATCCCCGGTTATGCGGTGATCGACGGACTGGAAGACCACAGCGGCCACGACCACGAGGAAGGGGATACCGACGAGCCGCGTCGCGGCCGCCTGGACAACAGCTCCATCCGCACCCGCGCCGGCGGCGTCGGCGCCACCTGGCTGGGCGAAGGCGGTTACTTCGGCGCCTCGGCCAGCACCTACCGCACCAACTACGGCATTCCCAACGGCGCGCACGTGCATGCCGACGACGACCATGACCACGACCACGACCACGACCATGGCGACGAAGAGGAAGAAGGCGACGAGCACGATGTGCGCATCGACATGGTGCAGAACCGCTTCGAGGCCAAGGGCGGCATCTACAACCCGACCTCCTTCCTGAAGAACATCAACCTGCGCGCGGCCTATACCGACTACGAGCACACCGAGCTGGAAGCAGGCACGCCGTCCACGCGCTTCACCAACCGCGGCATCGAAGGCCGCCTGGAAGCGGTGCAGCAGCAGATCGGCGGCTGGGACGGCGCGTTCGGCCTGCAGTTCGGCAACGGCGATTTCGGCGCCAAGGGCGAGGAGGCCTTCGTCCCGGATACCAATACCAGGAACATCGGCCTGTTCGTGCTGCAGGAAAAGCAGTTCGGCCCGTTCAAGCTGGAGCTCGGCGGCCGCCATGACCAGGTCAAGCTGGATCCGACCGGCGACTACCGCGCACGCACCTTCGATGCGACCAACCTGTCCGCCGCCGGCATCTGGAAGCTCAACGACGCAGTCGACCTGCGCTTTGGCGTGGACGGCTCCGAGCGCGCGCCGACCAACGAAGAGCTGTACGCGGCCGGTGCGCACATCGCCACCCGCTCGCTGGAGATCGGCGATGCCGACCTGAAGACCGAGCGGGGCCAGCGCATCGAACTGGGCATCCACACGCACAGTGACCGCGTCGATTTCTCGGCCTCGATCTACCAGACCCGGTTCAAGAACTTCATCTACCTGGCCGACACCGGCGTGGTCGAATCGCTGCCGGTGCGACTGTGGACGCAGCAGGACGCCACCTTCAAGGGCGCCGAAGCCGAAGCGCTGTTCCACCTGTTCGAAGGTAGCGCCGGCGACTGGGATCTGCGGGTGTTCGGCGACTACGTGAAGGCCGAGCTGGATGGCAGCGGCACGCGCAACGTGGACATCGCGGTGCCGCATGGCGACCACAACCACAATTACAGCGTGGAACTGGCCAACACCGGCTACCTGCCGCGGATTTCCCCGGCCCGCGTGGGCGCCGACCTGCGCTGGTCCAGGGACGGCTGGCGCGCCTCGGTGGGCGCGGTGCGCTACAGCAGCCAGAAGGACGTGGCGCAGAACGAAGACCCCAGCAACGGTTACACGCTGGTGGACGCGCACCTGGCCTATCGCTGGGACCGCACCGACAGCAACAGCTACGAGGTGTTCCTGGACGGCAACAACCTGACCAACCAGGAAGTGCGCCCGCATACCTCGCTGCTGCGCGACTACTCGCCGCTGCCGGGCCGCGGCGTGGCCTTCGGCATCCGCGCGTACTTCTAAGCTCTCTCCACCACTGGGGGTGCTGCTTCACCCTGAGGGGGCCGAAAGGCCCCCTTTTTTTACACGCCACGAGCGCTGTGACCGCCAGCCACCCAGCTGGGCGGGCGTCTGTAACCGTGGAAAAACAACACCAACGGCAAGCGCTGAAGCAGCAGCAACAAGCGCAACAAGCGCAACTGCTGGCGCAGGACCGCTCCGATCATGGATACCAGCCTCCCAACAAACCCACGCCACGAACCCAGCGGTGTGCCAGCGCGCGCGCGGTCTGTGAGATGGGTGGGCGGGTACGCGGTTCCAGGACCGTTGGGCGCCATGGTTGGGTTCACGGCGCGTCCGGGAACCGCGTACCCGCCCCCCATTCACGCCAACCACGGGCCACCGCACAACCGGCTTCGGCTCCCGCGTCGGCTTCGGCTACCGCCCAGGCACTTGACCTTTTACGTGCATATACACGTATGATCCCGCCAGACCACCCGGCGCGCGCCCATGGACCCCACCCCCGCCAGCCCGTGCACCTGCTTCCGCCTGCGCCGCGCCTCGCGCCAGCTCTCGCAGATGTATGACAGCCACCTCGCGCCTGTCGGGCTCAGCCTCAACGCCTACTCCATCCTGCGCCGCGCCCCCCGCCCCCGACAGCTTGGCGAACTCGCCAACGCCCTCGGCATGGACCGCACCACCCTCTCCCGCAACCTCAAACCCCTGCTGGCGGCCGGATGGCTGCAGGAGCAGCGTGGCCCGGATGCCCGCCAGCGCCTGATCGTCATCACCGCCCGCGGCAGCGCCCTGCTGCGCCGCGCCCGCCCGCTGTGGCAACGTGCGCAGGACCAGGTCGAAGCCGCCTTCGGCGCGATGCCCACCCAGCGCCTGAACGCCCTCCTGGACCAGCTCGACCACGCCCTGCCGACCGGAGATGCCGCATGAGCGCCCAGCCCGCCGCACCGCCCGCCGCACGCATGCACTGGGGCCTGCTCGTCGCCGCCTCCGCCATCCTCATGGTCACCATGGGCGTGCGCCAGACCAGCGGCCTCTACCTTGACCCCATCCACCGCAGCACCGGGGTGAGCGTGGTGGAGATCAGCTTCGCGCTGGCCATCGGCCAGTTCGTCTGGGGCGCGGTGCAACCGGTGTTCGGTGCGGTAGCCGACCAGCGCGGCGCGCTGCCGGTGCTGGTCTTCGGCGGCGTGCTGCTGGCCATCGGACTGCTGCTGGCCCCCTACCTCACCAGCCCGCTCGGGCTCAGCTTCAGCCTCGGCCTGTTGATGGCCGCCGGGGCCGGGGCCGGCAGCTTCTCGGTGCTGATCGGCGCCACCGCCCATCGCCTGCCCGCCGAAAAGCGCTCCTTTGCCGCCGGCCTGATCAACGCCGGCGGATCACTGGGCCAGTTCGTGTTCGCCCCGGTGGTGCAATGGATCATCGGCAGCGCCGGCTGGGCCCGTGCCATGTTCACCATGGCCGCGGTCACCGTGCTCTCGCTGCCGCTGGCCTGGCCGCTGCGCCGCCGCGCCGGCGACCATGCCGCCAGCGCCCAGGCCAGCGACGAAGGCGGCCTGCGCGCGCAGTTGCGGCTGGCCCTGCGCGATCGCAGCTACTGGTGCCTGCACCTGGGCTTTTTCACCTGCGGCCTGCATATCGCTTTCCTGGTCACCCACCTGCCCGGCGAGATCGCCCTGTGCGGCCTCTCGCCCACCGTCGCCTCCACCTCGATCGCACTGATCGGCCTGTTCAACATCGCCGGCAGCCTGATCGTCGGTGCGCTGGGCCAGCGCTACCGGATGAAGTACCTGCTGTTCTGGATGTACGCCAGCCGCGCGGTGATGATCGGCCTGTACCTGGTCGCCCCGCCCACCCCGCTCACTTTCTACGTGTTCTCCGCCGCGCTGGGCTTCACCTGGCTGGCCACCGTGCCCCCCACGGCCGGGCTGGTCGGCAAGCTGTTCGGCCCGCGCTATCTGGGCACGCTGTTCGGCCTGACCCTGCTCTCGCACCAGCTCGGCGGTTTCTTCGGCGCGTGGCTGGGCGGGGTGGCGCTGGCGCATTCGGGCAACTACCTGTGGATGTGGTACGCCGACATCGCCCTGGCGGCCATCGCCGCGGTGGTCAACCTGCCCATCCGAGAGGCCCGCTACAGTTGCCACGGCGTTCCCCCCACCCCGCCGATGCCGGTTAACCGATGACCGCTGGCTTCCCTGCCGCCTCACGCCTGCACCGCGACGCGCTGGTGGCACTCATCGCGCGCATCCAGGCCGCCGCGGGCAGCGAACAGGACGCCGATGCCGATATCACGCTGCTGCTCGAGGCGGTGCTCGATCCGGACGCGGTGAACTACATCTTCCACCAGGACCTGTCCGCGCCGCAGATCGCCGACCGGATCCTGCAGTACCGCCCGCTGGTTCTCTGAGCTGATCCGGCCCCCCCGCGCCGGTCGCGCGCCGCTGCGGCTTCACGCCCCGCAGACCTTCCCTCACGCCGCCCCACCCTCGTCGCGCCGGGCCTCTTCCGTTGCGGACATTTCCGTCCGAAAATGTCCCATGACCTCCCAACGTGCCGATGCGGCTGCCCGCCGCGCCCTCATCCTGGATGCCGCCGATGCGGTGTTCGGGCAGCATGGTGTCACTGCCCCGCTCGACCTGGTGGTCGAGCGCGCGCAGGTCGGACGCGCCACCCTGTACCGTAATTTTCCCGACCGCACCGCGCTGGTGGAGGCACTGCTGCAGCGCGCCGTGGCCCGCATCCAGCGCCAGGTGAACAGCTTGGGCGAGCGCGATGACGCCCTGTTCGAAGTGCTCGAGGGCATGGCCGCACGCATCGTGCAGTCGCCGGCGCTGTCGGACTACTGGCGCGCGGTGGATCCCGATGACCCGGCCATCAAGGCCGCGCGGCAGACCATCTGGACCCTGCTGGAAGCGCCGATCCAGCGCGCGATCGACGCCGGGCTGTGCCGTCCGGACCTGCAGGCGGCCGATGTTTCACTGATCTCGGGCATGCTGGGAGCCGCGCTGCGTGGCAAGTCCCGTGAAGAGCGGGCCCGGCTGGTCGCGCGCGCCCTGCAATTGCTGCGCGGCGGATTGCAGGGACCTATCCACCCGGAGGGCTGATGTCGCAGTACCTCAAACCGATCCCGGACTGGGAAGAGCACGAGAAGCCGACCCTGCCCGGTTCGGCTTCAATGCCGTGGCATCCACCGCACCGGCGCCTGGCCTATGCACTGGTGGCGCTGCTGGTGGGCATCACCGGCGGCCTGGGCAACGCACTGGTCACCGCCAACCTGCCTTTCATGCAGGGCCAGCTCGGGCTTACGCCCGCCCAGGGCAGCTGGCTGGTGGCCGCCTATGCGATGGTCAACGTCACGGCCAACCTGCTGGCCTTCAAGTTCCGCCAGCAGTACGGCATCCGCCTGTTCGCCGAGATCGGGCTGGGCCTGTATGCCGCGCTCGCGGTGCTGCACCTGTTCGTGGGCAGCTATGAAACCACCGTGCTCACGCGCGCGGCCAGTGGCTTTGCCGGGGCGGCCTGCAGCACGCTGGGCACGCTGTACATGCTGCAGTCGCTGCCGCGCAGGTTCACCGGCAACCTGCTGGTGATCGGCGTGGGCATCTCCCAGCTGGCCGTGCCGATCGCCTGGCTGGTTTCGCCCGGTCTGGTCGACACCGGACAGTGGCACAACCTGTACCTGTTCGAGGCCGGGCTGGCGCTGTGCGCGTTTGCCGCGGTGGTGCTGCTGAAGCTGCCGCCGGGGGTGCAGATCAAGGCGTTTGAACCGCTGGATTTCCTCACCTTCTTCCTGCTCGCCCCGGCCGTTGCGCTGCTGGTGATCGTGCTCGCGCAGGGATACGTGCGCTGGTGGCTGGACACGCCCTGGCTGGGCTGGGCGCTGGTCGCCTCGATCGCCCTGGCGACCACCGCCTTCGTGATCGAGCACTACCGGCGCAACCCGCTGCTGCAGACGCGCTGGCTGGCCAGCCTGCCGGTGCTGCACTTCATCGTCGGCGCCTTCCTGATCCGTTTCCTCACCACCGAGCAGTCCTACGGCGTGGTCGGGCTGATGCGCCAGCTGGGCATGGGCCCGGACCAGATGCGCCCCCTGTTTGGCGTGGTGCTGGCCGGCGTGGTCACCGGCATTGCGGCCGCTTCGCTCACCTTCGGACCGAAGCGGATCATCGCCCAGCTGCTGATGGCCATCCTGCTGCTGGGCAGCGCCGCCTTGCTGGACCAGCACCGGACCAGCCTGGATCGCCCGCACGACTTCTACGCCAGCCAGTTCCTGGCCTCGGTCGGCGCGGGCATGTTCATGGGCCCGCTGATCATGCTCGGTATCACCCAGGCGCTGAAGCAGGGCGTGGACCACATGATCACCTTCCTGGTCACCCTGTCGATCACCCAGACCCTGGGCGGGCTGGCCGGCTCGGCGGTGCTGGGCACCTACCAGCTGCATCGCGAGCAGGTGTATTCCAGCGCGCTGGTGAGCCAGCTCGATCCGGCCGACGGCGTGGTGGCCCAACGCCTCAAGCAACAGCAGCAGCTCTACGCCGGGCTGCTCACCGACCCGGTCCAGCGCAGCGCCCAGGGCAGCGCGCAACTGGCGCTGACCACGCGCCGGGAAGCCAACGTGCGCGCCTTCAACGATGTGTTCAGCCTCAGCGGCACCGTCGCCCTGGGCTTCCTCGGCTGGCTGCTGCTGTTGTCGGTGCGCACCGCCGTGCGTAAACAGTGGCGCAAGCGCCATCCGCCGTCGCCCTCCCTTCCTGCCCCGGCGCCGTCCACCGCGCCGCCCCGATGAGCCCGCCCATGCCCACCACGCCCTCCCGCGACGACAGCGCGCCGGAAAACGTCAACCCGGCCCCGCCCACCGATGCCGCCCCCGCCGCCGGCGCGGCAGCGGCCCCGGCCAGCGTCCCCAAGTACCTCACCCCCAGCACGCGCAGCGTGGTGATCATGGTGGTGGTGGCGCTGCTCGGCATCGCGCTGATCCTGCGCGCCTGGTCACTGTGGCCGTTCGACAGCACCCGGGTGAGCACCGACAACGCCTACGTGCGCGGCCAGATCACCGTGCTGGCGCCGCAGGTCAACGGGTATGTCACCGAGGTGCTGGTCAAGGACTTCCAGCACGTCAAACAGGGCGATCCACTGGTGCGCGTGGACGATCGCATCTACAAGGAGAAGGTGGCCCAGGCCCAGGCCGACCTGGACAGTGCGCAGGCCGCGCTGGCCAACTCCGACCAGGCGCAGGCGCAGAACCGCGCGCAGATCGGTGCGGCGCGCGCCAATCTCGTCGCCGGCCAATCGGAACTGTCGCGCTCGCGCACCGAGCTCAAGCGCTACGAAGAACTGGCTGCCCAGCAGCTTGTCGCGCTCAGCGACCGCGACAAGCTGCGCACCGGCGCGCAGTCGGCGCAGGCCGCCGTGCTGCAGTCGCAGGCCCAGATCCGCATCGCCGAAGAAACGCTGACGTCCACCCAGGTCGCGCGCAGGAGCCTGGAGGCCAAGGTGGAGACCGCCCAGGCGCAGCTGGAACTGGCCCGCATCGACCTGGCCAACACGGTCATCCACGCCCCGCGCGACGGCCAGGTCAGCGAGGCGTCGGTGCGCTTGGGCCAGTACGTCACCGCCGGTTCGCAACTGTTGTTCCTGGTGCCGGACACGCTTTGGGTGGTGGCCAACTTCAAGGAAGGCCAGACCTGGAAGATGCGCATCGGGCAACCGGCCACGTTCAAGGTGGATGCGTTCGACGGCGAGAAACTGCATGGACACATCGAACAGATCGCCCCGGCCACCGGCTCGGAGTTCAGCGTGCTGCGCCCGGACAATGCCAGCGGCAACTTCACCAAGGTGGTGCAGCGGCTGCCGATCCGTATTTCCATCGACCCGGACCAGCCACTGGCCAAGCGGCTGCGCCCGGGCATGTCGGTGGTGGTGAAGGTGGATACGGCGGCGGACGGCAGCGACACCGCCGCCGAGCGCCGATGAAGTTCAGCGCGCTGGCGCAGAAAGCGGCCAAGGGCAGCGCGCCCGCGGCCTATGGCGGGGCGCTGGAGGTGGAGTACCTGATCGCCTTCGCCATCGAGCATGGTGGCGCTGGCGCGGCCGAGATCGAACGCGTGTGCGTCCTGCACGGGTGGCTGGACGACGGTCTGCTGGCCGACGGCACGCGCGTGGTGCCGTTCGCGCGCTGGGCCAGGGCCTGCGCGGCCTATGCGCGCGAGGGCGTAGCCGGGTTACGCCCCCTGCTGGAGGACCCGGTGATGGCCACCTTCGCCATCGGAGTGCTTGAACAGCTGCGCAACCGCGATGCCGTCGCCGCGCTGCTTGCCTGCTGCGAGCGTGCCGACTGGCGAACGAGCGATGCCGATGCCGCGCCGTGGAAGGCGCTGACTGCCTTGAACATCCTGCTTTCCTTCGACGACAGCGTGCCGGTCGATGAGAGGCTGCAGCACGCGCTATACGAGACGGTGCGGAAGGCATGGAGCGCAACCTCGCCTGCGCACCTCAAGGCAACGGCGCTGTACGCCTTGCGCGGCGCCCCGCTTGCCGCGTCGCTGGCATGGGCCGACGCGCTGGCGGTGGACGATGCGACGCTCGTGTCGGCCAGGAAGATCGTCCTCAAAAGCCTCCAGCGCCGCCTGGCACCAGGCTATGCAGCGCCGAGTGCGCGCAACAAACGCGAGATGGCGAAGGCACGCGGTCGGGCCACCTGATCGCACGGGTCGCCCACGCACGGCGTGGCTCCACGACCACGTTCGGCCCCGGCGGCGGTCATCGCACGCAACGCGCCCCATGAAAAAGCCGCGCAATGCGCGGCTTCATTCCGTCAGGATCGGGGCGACCTGGGGTCGGCCCCGTCGTCGCCAGCGCGGCTTACCCCGCGCAGCGCGCACACAGGCCGTGCACTTCCAGCGTCTGTGCCTGCGGTTGGAAGCCCAGCTCCTTGGCGCGCTTTTCCAGCTGGCTGACGATGTCGCGGTCTTCCAGCTCCACCGCGCTGTGGCAGCTGTTGCAGATCAGGAACGGCACCGAATGCTGCGCGCTGCTGGGATGGTGGCAGGCCACGAACGCGTTGACCGATTCGAGCTTGTGCACGAAGCCATTGGCCATCAGGAAATCCAGCGCGCGGTAGACCGTGGGCGGGGCATCGGCGCCCACGCCCTTGCCGCTGCGCACCCACTCCAACAGCTCATAGGCCTTGACCGGCTTGCCGGCCTCGGCGATCAGGCGCAGTACGTTGGCGCGGATCGGGGTCAGGCGCAGCCCGCGTTCCGAGCACACGCGCTCGACCACCTTCACGAAGTCCGACGCGTCGTGGACATGGTGGTGCGGAGCGGTACAAGCGGTTTTGGCAGGCATGCGCGGTCTCCTGTGGTCAGGCCGTCGGTACTTTAGTGAGTGCGACCTCGATGCGTTTCAAGGCCTCTTCACGCCCGGCCAGGAAGACCGTCTGGGAAATGTCGGGGCTGACCTGGGTGCCGGTGATGGCCACGCGCAGCGGCTGGGCCACCTTGCCCATGCCGATCTCCAGCGCCGTGGCCACCTCGTGCAGGGCCGCCGAGACGCTGTCCACGGTCCACTCGCCGGCCGCGGCCAGCAGCTCGCGGGCCTTGCCCAGCGCCCGTTCGGCGCCCGGCTTGAAATGCTTGGCCACCGCCGCTTCGTCGTACTCGGTCAGCGGCTGGTACCAGACCACCGCCTTTTCGGCCATTTCCTTCAGGGTCTGCACGCGGTCGCGCAGGGCCACCACGACATCGGCCGGGGCCGGGCCGGCGGCCAGGTCCAGACCCAGCTTGTCCAGCTGGTAGACCAGGTGCGGCGCGATGCTGTCCGGCGCTTCGGTCTTCAGGAAGTGCTGGTTGACCCAGCCCAGCTTGGCCATGTCCAGGCGCGCGGCCTTGGAGTTGCATTGGGTCACATCGAACAGATCGATCAGCTCCTGGCGGCTGAACAGCTCCTGGTCGCCATGCGACCAGCCCAGCCGGGCCAGGTAGCTCAGCAGCGCGTCGGGCAGGTAGCCGGCGTCCTTGTACTGCATCACGTCGGCCGCACCGGTGCGCTTGGACAGCTTGGCGCCCTGCTCGTCCAGGATCATCGGCATGTGGCCGAACTTCGGGACCGGCGCACCGATGCCTTCGTACAGGTTGATCTGGCGCGGGGTGTTGTTGATGTGGTCGTCGCCGCGGATGACCTCGCTGATGCGCATGTCCCAATCGTCCACCACCACCGCGAAGTTGTAGGTGGGGAAGCCGTCCGGACGGAAGATGACCATGTCATCCAGCTCGCTGTTGGCGATTTCGATGCGGCCCTTGATGAGGTCGTCGAACACCACCGTGCCCTCGAGCGGGTTCTTGAAGCGGATCACGCGGTTCGGGTCGTCCCGGTAGGGCAGGCCCAGATCACGCGCGGCGCCGTTGTAGCGCGGCTTCTCCTGCCGCGCCATGGCGGCCTCGCGCATCGCGTCGAGTTCTTCGCGGGTCTCGTAGGCGTAATAGGCCTTGCCGTCGGCGACCAGCTGCTCGGCCACTTCCTTGTAGCGGGCCACGCGCTGGGTCTGGTAGATCGGGCCTTCGTCGTAGCCCAGACCGAGCCAGTCCATCGCCTCCAGGATGGCGTCGATCGCGCCCTGGGTGCTGCGCTCGCGGTCGGTATCTTCGATGCGCAGCACGAACTCGCCGCCACGGTGACGGGCTTCCAGCCAGCAGTACAGCGCGGTACGGGCGCCGCCGATGTGCAGGTAGCCGGTGGGACTGGGGGCGAAGCGGGTGCGGCAGGTCATGGAAGGCTCGGGGCAGGAAGCTGGATTCCCGACGATTTTACCCCGTCACGGCCCTGCCCTGCCCAGAGCACCCGGTTGCGGTGGCGGCAACCGGCACGCTGCGCCGTGAGCGCTCACCTCCTCCAGGGCGACCCGGCGTACTGGCAGTAAGCAGTGACTCCCCGGCGGACACGTGGCACGCGCGCCTCCGCGCGGGCACCAGGACGACCCAGCGCCCACGCCCCACCAGGCCCGGCCTGCGCCTGCGCCTGCGATCGCGTCGAGACGGGGCCGGGACAACGCGCCTGACGCGCAGGCGATCGACGGCCTGCTCGCCAACCCGGCGCTGTTCGACCGGGCACGTGCGCTGCTGGCGTTCGACAGCGCGACCCAACCGGGCCTTGCACAGGCACGCCAGGGGCCGGCCGCACGCCTCCATGCGATCAGCCCTCACCTGAATCAGAAAATCCCGACTGTTCGGGCGAGCACTCAGGTGTTTTCATTCGGCACTGTTCTTCACGCGACATCGACCATGCGCCAGCCGTGCTCGTTGTGCCCGTTCCTGCCACGCGCCCGCCTGTTCCTGCGGGCATTGGTGGCGGCAGGGCGTGGTGGTGCCGCTCGCACGGTGCAGGCAGTTGATCCGCGGGCCCTTCATCGACGGCTGTTCGCACTGGCGCCCACATCGTCGCGCGCCGCCACGCCGGCGCCCTGCGCCGCCTTCCCTTTTCCCACCACGGACCATCCCCTCCACCTGTCACGAGCCCACCTCAATGCCCAAGGAGTTGCCCTTGTTGCACACGCGTACCTGTCTTGCCGCACTCACCGCCCTGGTGCTGCTGGCCGGATGCCGCGACCTGGCGCCGGATGCCGACGCCACCGCCGTGCCCGATACCGCGATCGCCCCGCCCGGCGAATGGCGCACCGACACTGCCGGTAGCCCAGCGCCCCCCGCAATGGTGGCATCGACCCCGTCCGCCACGCGCACCGCCCTGCCCGACAGCGCCCTGGTGGCGGAGGGGAGTGTCAACACGGCGTCGATCAGCACCCTGCTGGAGGATCCGGCGCTGTGGGATGCACAGGTGGCGAGCTGGCAGTCCCGATTCGCCGCCGACGCAACCACCCAACACCGCCGCCAGGAACACCTGGAGGCACTCCAGCAGCGCCTGCGCCAGGGCAATCCCGGCGCGCAGCTGCAGGCCCTGGACTGCTCGCCGCAGCTGTGCCTGCTGGCGGTGACGCTGCAGCCCGGCGACGTGGCCGCGCTGGATGCGGTCCTGGCCACGCCCACGACCGGGCAACCGCCGATCTACACCGCCACGGCGCTGCGCAAGGTCGCCAGCGGCAGCGCCGAGGGCGCGGCGGTGTACCGGGCGGTGATCGGCGTGGACCCGGCCATCCGCGCGTTCTCGGCGCAGACCCACTGACCCCGATCAGGGCGCCAGCAACGGCTTGCGCGGCATCTTCTCCTCGCGCATGGCCGCGTTGTAGACGAACGAAGCCACGATGGCCGCCGCCTGCTTCAGGTCTTCCGGCTCGGCGTGGTCCCAGGTGTCCAGGTTGCTGTGGTGCACGTTGGTGAAGTAATCCAGCCGGTCCTGGATGAACTGGAAGCCCGGCAGGCCGACCCGATCGAAGGCGATGTGGTCGGTGCTGCCGGTGTTGCGGGTGGCCACGGTGGTGGCGCCCACGTCATGGAACGGGGCCAGCCACGCCTCGAAGATCGGCACCGCAGCCAGGTTTTCCTGGGCGTAGATGCCGCGGAAGCGGCCCGAGCCGTTGTCCATGTTGAAGTACACCGAGAATTTGTCGTAATCGCGCTGGCGCTGCAGCGCGCCGGTCGGTTCGCGCAGCGAGGCAGGCAGCAGCTTCTGCGCCGGGTCGGTCGGCTCGGGATAGCGGGCGAAATGCCGGGCCACATGATCCTGCGACCCCACCAGGCCCTGCTCTTCGCCGCTCCACAACGCCACGCGGATGGTCCGCTTCGGCTTGGCGCCGACCGCCTTGAGGATGCGCATGGCTTCCATCATCACCGCCACGCCGGCCGCGTTGTCGGCCGCACCGGTGCCGGTGTGCCAGGAATCCATGTGCGCGCCGAGCATGACGATCTCGTCGGCCTTGCTGCTGCCACGGATCTCGGCCAGCGTGTTGTAGCCGGGCTGGTCGGCGGCATCGGTGAAGCGGGCCTCCACGTTGACGCGAAGCTTGATCGTTTCCTTCTGCTCGACCGCCCGCACCAGCGGGTTGTAGTGCTCGGCCATCATCGCCAGTTCGGGCACGCCGACCGGCTCGCCAGCCTTGCGCGAACCGCCGCCGCCGACGCGGATGATGCCGTTGTCCCAGCCACTGATGCTGATCGTGGCCAGCACGCCCTGTTCGGCGAAGAAGGCGTTGGTGGCGCGGGTGAGTTCCTGCTTCTCCAGGTACTCCCTGGCTTTCTTCGCGCGGTCGGCCTTGGCATCGGCCACGTCCTTGGGCACGGCGAACACCTGCAGTTCGGCCAGGCCGGCGTCATCATGGCGGTGCGAATCGGACTGGCTGGCGCGCGCATAGTCGCGCGCGTCGTTGAGCAGCAGGATCTTGCCGGCCAGCTTGCCCTTGTACTGGTCCAGGTCGGCGAGTTTCTTGATCTCCACCTTCATCACCTCGCCCTCCACCGTGCCCGGGGTGCCCGGCGTCCACGCCTTGGGCAGGGCGTACAGCGGTGCCACGCGCGGGCTGAGCATCTCCACGCTGGCATTGCTGAACTCCCAGCCGCGACCGAATGCGTCGAACGCCTCGTCGTGCACGTTGACCAGGCCCCACTCGCTGAACTTGCTCCGGCTCCAGCGGTTGGCCTCGGCCATCGCCGGTGAATTGGTCAGCCGCGGGCCGATCCGTTCGGTGAGGTGGCTGAAGGTAGCCATCACCTGCGAGCGGTGGAACGCCTCCTGGCGGATGCGGCTGACCATGTCCAGGTCCACGGTTTCGCGCTGCTGCGCCATGGCATTGCCACCCATCGCCAGCGCAATTGCCAGCACGCCCCACTTCAACACATCCCACCCCGGCCCTTCGGCTTGGCTTGATCAAGCCCTCGAGTCTAGCCAGCCGCCGCGCCGCGCCCCCGTCCCATCGGTCATGTGCCGGCGCCTGTACTCAGCCGTTCCAGCCCAGCCAGAGCTGGGCCTGGGCCGGCAGCAGCAACAGCCAGTGCCGGCGATCCACGCTGGTGCACCCGAACACCGCCGCGTGCGCCGGCCAATCGGAAGGCAGGCCGGCGATGCCGATCTCGCTCAGGGCCGCGCTGCCGCTCTTCCAGGCCCGATAACGCGGCACCCGCCCGGCCAGTGCACCGCGTCCCTGGCGTGCCTCCGACAACCACGCCAGTCCTTGCCGCTGCACGCCCTCGCAGGTGCGCTGGGCCAGCTTGAATCGGACCAGGCCCGGGGCGATGCGCGCCCCCGGCAAGGCCGCCAGCACGCCGCTGGCCTGCAACAACGCGTCCACTTCCAGCAGGGCGGGGATGCCCTGCCCTGCCCGGTCCCGCAACCCGTGGCGCCAACTCATCGCATGCTCCTTACTTGAGGCTGGCGCCCACTTCGTACCAGTCGATCCGGCGGGTGATCCACATCGCCGTGGCCAGCACGCCGAACAGCAGCAGCGAGCCCATCAGCAGCGCGTTGTTCTCCGAAATCAGCAGGCCATACAGCGCGCCGTACAGCACGGTGAGCATGCCGGCAAAGCCCAGCCCGCGCGCCCAGCTCTTCAACACCCCGGACAGGTACACCGCCTGCACGCCGATGCAGGCCACCGCCGAGGCCACGTAGGCCAGCCAGAACGGGATGTGCTCGGACAGGCTGAGCAGCAGCAGGAAGAAGATCGCCAGCGCCAGGCCCACCATCAGGTACTGCAGCGGATGGATGCGCAGGCGCTTGATCAGTTCGAACAGGATGAAGCCGACGAAGGTGAGCAGGATGAAGAGGATGCCGTACTTGCTGGCGCGATCGGCCTGGGTGTAGATGTCCACCGGGTTGACCAGTTCCACGCTGACCGTTTCCGGCTCCACGTCCTTGCTCTCGCGCAGCTGGCGCTGGGCCTGGGAGGCCAGCGAGGACACCGCCCACTGGGCCTGGAAGCCCTGCTGGCCGACCTCGCGCTGGTTGGGCAGGAAGCTGCCGCCGAAGGACGGGTGCGGCCACGGCGACTGGATCGCGATGCGGCTGTCATCGCCCACCGGCACCACCGCCAGCGAACGGGTGCCATCGAGCACCAGGCCCAGCTCGAGCGAGCTGCCCTTGAGCACGCCACCGGCGCTGTCCTGGAAGCCGCGCAAGGGCACGTGCAGGCCCTTGCCCATGCCGGTCACCTCGCCGATGCCCGGCTGCAGGGTCAGCGCCTGGCCATCCACCTGCAGCTTCGGCGAGCCTACCAGGCCACGCACGTCGGCGATGCCCACCGCCAGGTACGGGGTGCCGTACACGCGGCCGGGCTTGACCGGGTAGTCGTCATCGGCGAACTCGGCGGTGATCTTTGCCGTCCAGCTGTACACCGGCACCCGGAACAGGCCGATGCGGCGCTCGTCCGGCTGCATGCGGCCATCCACGTGCAACCGCGAGGGCATCTGCAGCCAGTAGCTCTGCTCGGTCTGCATGCCCTTGGTCTTGTTGCCGGCGGCGTCGACCACTTCCACCTCGCGGGTTTCGGTCCACGGCACCACGCGTACCGGGCCGGTCAGGGTCTGCGCGCCGGCCCGGCTCTGCGACACGCGCAGGTAGGCCTCGTCGCGGTACGCCTGGCGTTCGCTGATCACGCCCTTGATCATCATCAGCGGGATCAGCAGCAACAGGATCAGCCCGCCGACAATGGCGAACCGCAACAGCATCTTCAGGGATTTCATGACCCGTCCTCGGTTGGGAGGGGGCCAGCTTGGTGGCAGGCGGTGTGCGGGGTTTGTGCTGTGTTTGAAGTGTGTGTGAAGTGTCCGCCGGCGGGGCCGTCAGCGCCGGGCCGGTGCGGCCGGAGTGCGCCAGGGCAGCCACAGCGTGGCGATCGCGCCGCCGCCATCGCGGTTGCGCACCTGTGCGCGACCGCCATGCAGGCGCGCCACTTCCTGCACGAAGGACAGCCCCAGGCCGGAGCTGCGCAGGCCGGTGGCCGGCCGCGCCAGCGAGTAGAAGCGCTCGAACACCCGCTCCAGCGCGTAATCGGGCACGCCGCTGCCGCGATCGGCCACGCGCAGCGCCACGCCTTCGCCCTCACGGGCGGCACTGAGCTGGATGCGGCTGTCTGCAGCGGCAAAGGCCAGTGCATTCTCCAGCAGGTTGTTCAAAGCCTGGCGCAGCAGGTAGCCGTCGCCCTGGACTTCCAGGCCATCGGGCACCTCGATATCCAGGCCGACCCGCGCGGCCTGCGCGCGCATCGCCACTGCCGCCGCGGCCGCCTGCAACAGCGCGCCCAGTTCGATCGGCTCGCGCTTCTGCAGCCACCCGTGCTGCTCCACCTCGGCCAGCGCCAGCAGCTTGTCGATGGTTTCGGTCAGGCGTTGCTCCTGGCCCTGGATGCTGCGCGCGAAATGCACGCGGTCGGCATCGGGCAGCGGTTCCTGCAGCAGTTCGGCGGCACCACGGATGGCCGCCAGCGGGCTTTTCATCTCATGGGTCAGCGACTGCACGTACTGCTCCACGTAGGCCTTGCCTTCCAGCTTGCGGCGCATGGTTTCCAGGGCCTGGCCGAGGTCGCCGATCTCGTCGCGGCGCGGCTTGGGCGGCGGCACCGGCTCGCCGGCGCTGACCGCCTTGGCATAGCGGTTGAGCCGGTTGACCCCGTGCATGAGCCAGCCGGTCATCAGCAGCCCGATCAGCGCCGACAGCCCGATCAGCCAGGCACCGCGCTTGATGATGGCGCGCTGGCTGGCGGCAATGAACGGATCGATGCTGCGGTTGGGCTGGGCCAGGCTGAGCACGCCGATCAGGCGCCGGGCATCGGCCGGGTCGTGGATCGGCGCGGCCACATGCATCACCGAGTGGGTGTCATCGCCCGGGGTTTCCGGGCTGGAGCGCGCCCCATACTCGCCGCGCAGGGTGCGGTAGACATCATTCCAGCGCGAGTTGTCGCGGCCGATGTCCTGGCCGGTGGAGTCGTACACCACGATGCCCTTGGCATCGGTGATGGTCACCCGGTAATCCAGCGTGCGCTTGGGAAAGCGCCACACCATCGCCTTGGGATCGCGGCGCTGGGCCCGGGCCAGGTTGGCCACGAAGGTACCGTTGCGGATCGTGCCGGCCTTGACGTCGGCGGCGGCCATCTCGGCCAGCACGTTGGCCGCATCCACCAGGGTGGACTCCATCGCCTGGCGCACGCCGGGCTTGACCTCGTTGACGAAGATGCGCATCACGAAGAACGCGGCGATGCCCACGATCAGGAAGAAGCCCAGGAACAACTTCAGGCCAAGCCGCATCGGTCAGACCTCCAGCGCGTAGCCCAGGCCGCGGTGGGTGCGGATCGGGTCGGGGTCGGCACCGGCGGCGCGCAGCTTGGCGCGCAACGTCTTGACGTGGGTGTCCACGGTGCGGTCGGCGCTGTCGGCATCGGTGTCCCAGCCGCGATCCATCAACTGCCCGCGACTGAGGATGGCGCCCGGGCGCTGCAGCAGCGCGGCCATCAGCGCGTACTCGTAGCGGGTCAGGTCCAGGGCGTGCTCGGCAAACCGGATACGGCGGCCTTCGCGGTCGATCGCAAAGCGCCCGTGCTGCTGCCAGCCGCCCTGCTCCAGCGGCGGGCCGGCGCGACGCAAGCGCGCGCGGACCCGGGCGACCAGCTCGCGCGGCGAGAACGGCTTGGCCATGTAGTCGTCGGCGCCCAGCTCCAGGCCCAGCACCCGGTCGAACTCGTCGTTGCGCGCGGTCAGGAAGATCACCGGCACCTCGCTGAAGGTGCGCAGGCTGCGACAGACCTCGAAGCCGCTCATGTCCGGCAGGCCCACGTCCAGCACCACCACGTCGAAGGACTGCTGGCGCAGGGCATCGAGCGCGCCGCTGCCCAGCAGGCAGTGCTGGGCGCCATAGCCCTCGCTGCGCAGGGCATACAGCACGGTATCGGCGATGGCGGCTTCGTCTTCGACGACCAGGACGTTGTGCAGGGGGCGATTCATGCGCGCAGCATAGCCGCTGGGCCCGCCGCCCCGTACACTGCGCCGATGAATTACCGCCACGCCTTCCATGCCGGCAACCACGCCGATGTGCTCAAGCACATCGTGCAGCTTGCCCTGCTCGACACCTTCAAGCGCAAGGACAGCCCGTTCTTCGTGCTGGACACCCACGGTGGCGCCGGCCGCTACCTGCTGGCCAGCGAGGAAAGCCGCAAGACGCTGGAGGCCGAGGACGGCGTGATGCGGCTGATGGCCCAGCCCTCGCTGCCGGCGGTGGTGGAGCGCTATCTCAAGGCAGTCCAGGCCGACAACCCGGTCGGGGCGATGATCAGCTACCCCGGCTCGCCCTTGCTCACCGCCCAGACCCTGCGCGAGCAGGACCGCATGGCGGTGTGCGAGCTGCAGGACGCCGAAGCGGCCGCGCTGAAGACCCTGTTCGCCCATGACAGCCGGGTGGCGGTCTACCACGCCGACGGCTACGCCCAGAACAAGGCGCTGCTGCCGCCCAAGGCCAACGGCGTGAAGATCGGCCGCGGCCTGGTCCTGATCGACCCGCCCTACGAGGGCCAGGATGCCGAGTACCAGGCCATCCTGGCCTCGGTGACCGAGATCCTCGGGCGCTGGCCGCAGGCCACCTTCGCCATCTGGTTCCCGATCAAGCAGCGCCGCACCATCCTGCACTTCCTGCGCAAGGCCTGTGCGTTGCCGGTGAAGTCGGTCCTGACCGCCGAACTGCTGATCCGCCCGGACGATTCGCCGCTGCGGCTCAACGGCAGCGGCATGCTGATGATCAACCCGCCCTGGCAGTTCGACCAGGTGCTGGCCCCGGCGATGCCGGCGCTCAAGCAGTTCCTGGGCGAGGCCGGTGCCAGCACCCGCCTGCAGTGGCTCAAGCAGGCCGAATGATCGCCCTTTCGCGCCCCTGAACGGCGTGAGCGTTCCGTTCACGGAACCGCCCCCCGGGGATGCGAGAATCCGAAGACCACCTAGGAATCACCGGTATGGCTACCCGTAACCGCATGCCGCCCTGGCACGAGATTTTCAAGGCACCCAGTGGCCACGAGCTGCTGATCCGCCCGATCCGCCCGGAAGACGGGCCGCCGCTGCACGCAGCCTTCAGCCTGTTCGGGCCGGAGGAGATCCGCGACCGTTTCCTGCAATCGGTGACCGAGCTGTCGCCGGAAACCACCCAGCGCCTGACCCACCCCAACCCGAAAAGCGAAATCACCCTGGTGGCGGCCGAATCGCTGCCCGCCGGTGAAGCCGTGGTCGGCGCGGTGGCACGGGCCTCGATCATCCAGGGCACCCGCGAGGCGGAGTACGCCATCCTGGTCAGCCGTTTCCTGGTCGGCCAGGGCCTGGGCCGGCAGCTGATGCGCAAGCTGGTCAAGTGGGCGCGCGGCAAGTACCTGGACCGCCTCTACGGCGACGTGGCCGAAGAGAACGAGCCGATGAAGCAGCTGGCCGCCTCGCTCGGCTTCCAGCCGGTCCCGCATCCGCAGGGTACCCCCGGCCTGGTGCGCATGGTGCTCGAACTGGACAGTTGAGGTAGTGCCGGCCGCTGGCCGGCGGTGCAGCGCATAGCCGCGCAGGGCCTCACGGGGTGGTGAGCGAACCGCCGGCCCCGGGGCACCAGCGTTCGCATCCCCGCCCCTGTCGGCGCGCCCTGTTGACGCAGGGGCGCGGTGCCACCGGACAGACAACGGTGAGCGGCGTGTTGCGCCGCCCACGCTGCAACACGCCGGGCTGACGCAGCCGTGACTTCAGCGTCTGCTAAAATCGGCGGTTCATGTCACGCACCTCCTATCCCGCTCCGCCGCTGCCACGTCCCGGTCAGCTCCGCGCCTGGTGGCGCGCTCCCGCTTCGGCCACCGCGCTGGCGTGGTATGTCGCGCGTGCCGCCGAGGCCCATGACGGGCCGCTGCTGGTCATCGCCCGCGACAACCACGGTGCCAACCAGATCGAGGCCGATCTGCGCACGCTGCTGGGCACTGCCTCGGCGCTGCCGGTGGTGGCGTTCCCGGACTGGGAGACCCTGCCCTACGATGCCTTCAGCCCGCACCCGGACATCATTTCCCAGCGCCTGGCCGCGCTGCACCAGTTGCCCACGCTTGCCCGCGGGATCGTGGTGGTGCCGGTGCAGACCCTGCTGCAGCAGCTGGCCCCGCTCAAGTACATCATCGGTGGCAGCTTCGACCTGAAGGTGGGCCAGCGCCTGGACCTGGATGCGGAGAAGCGTCGCCTGGAAGCGGCCGCCTACCGCAATGTGCCGCAGGTGATGGACCCGGGTGATTTCGCCGTGCGCGGAGGCCTGCTCGACGTGTTCCCGATGGGGGCCCAGACCCCGTTGCGGATCGAGCTGCTGGATGATGACATCGATTCGATCCGCGCCTTCGACCCGGAAAGCCAGCGTTCGCTGGACAAGGTCGATGCGGTACGGATGCTGCCCGGCCGCGAAGTGCCGCTGGACGAACTGGCGGTATCGCGGGTGCTGGCCACCCTGCGCGAGCGCTTCGACGTGGATACCCGGCGCAGCGCGCTGTACCAGGACCTCAAGGCCGGCCTGGCCCCGGCTGGCGTGGAGTACTACCTGCCGCTGTTCTTCGACCAGACCGCCACCCTGTTCGACTACCTGCAGCCCAACGTGCTGCCGCTGGTCGGGGCCGGTGTGGGCGAGGCCGCCGCCGCGTTCTGGGCCCAGACCGGCAACCGCTACGAGCAGCGCCGCCACGACGTGGAACGCCCGCTGCTGGCACCGCAGGAGCTGTACCTCAGCCCGGAAGGCCTGAGCGCCAGGCTCAACGCCTTGCCGCGCATCGAGATCTGGAACGCCGACCACCCGCGCATCGAGGACGCCCAGCCGCTGGGCGACCAGCCGCTGCCGCCGTTGCCGGTGGCCGCCCGCGACGCGCCGGCAGGCGAGGCGCTGAAATCCTTCATCGGCCACTATCCGGGCCGGGTGCTGATTGCCGCCGATTCGCCGGGCCGTCGCGAGGCGCTGCTCGAAGTACTGCAGGCCGCCGAGCTGAAGCCGCCGGTCGTGGGCGACCTGCCGGCCTTCCTCGCTGATGCCCAGGCCCGCTTCGCCATCACCGTGGCGCCGCTGGAAGACGGCTTCGCCCTGGATGCGCCGCAGATCGCCGTGCTCACCGAGCGCCAGCTGTTCCCCGAGCGTGCCGGCACCACCCGCCGCAGCCGCCGCGTCGGCCGCGAGCCGGAAGCGATCATCCGCGACCTGGGCGAGCTGACCGAAGGCGCGCCGATCGTGCATGAAGACCACGGTGTGGGCCGCTATCGCGGGCTGATCGTGCTCGACGCCGGCGGCATGCCCGGCGAGTTCCTGGAGATCGAATACGCCAAGGGCGACCGCCTGTACGTGCCGGTGGCCCAGCTGCACCTGATCAGCCGCTACTCCGGTGCCTCGGCCGAGACCGCGCCGCTGCACTCGCTGGGCGGTGAGCAGTGGACCAAGGCCAAGCGCAAGGCGGCCGAGAAGGTCCGCGACGTGGCCGCCGAACTGCTGGAAATCCAGGCCCGCCGCCGCGCCCGTGCCGGCCTGGCGCTGCACGTGGACCGCTCGATGTACGAGCCGTTCGCCGCCGGCTTCCCGTTCGAGGAAACCCCCGACCAGCTGGCCGCGATCGACGCCACCCTGCGCGACCTGGCCAGCAGCCAGCCGATGGACCGGGTGGTCTGCGGCGATGTGGGCTTCGGCAAGACCGAAGTGGCCGTGCGCGCCGCGTTCGCCGCCGCCAGCGCCGGCAAGCAGGTGGCCGTGCTGGTGCCGACCACCCTGCTGGCCGAGCAGCACTACCGCAATTTCCGCGACCGCTTCGCCGACTGGCCGCTGCGGGTGGAGGTGCTGTCGCGCTTCAAGACCAGCAAGGAGATCAAGGCCGAGCTGGAGAAGGTGGCCGAAGGCACCATCGATGTGATCATCGGCACCCACCGCCTGCTGCAGCCGGACGTGAAGTTCAAGGACCTGGGCCTGGTGGTGGTCGATGAGGAACAGCGTTTCGGCGTGCGCCAGAAGGAAGCGCTCAAGGCGATGCGCGCCAACGTGCACCTGCTGACCCTCACCGCCACCCCGATCCCGCGTACCTTGAACATGGCCATGGCCGGGCTGCGCGACCTGTCGATCATCGCCACTCCACCGCCGAACCGGTTGGCGGTGCAGACCTTCATCACCGCCTGGGACAACGCGCTGCTGCGCGAGGCCTTCCAGCGCGAGCTGGCCCGTGGCGGCCAGCTGTATTTCCTGCACAACGACGTGGAAAGCATCGGCCGCATGCAGCGCGACCTGGCCGAACTGGTGCCCGAGGCGCGCATCGGCATCGCCCACGGGCAGATGCCCGAGCGCGAGCTGGAGCGGGTGATGCTGGACTTCCAGAAGCAGCGCTACAACGTGCTGCTGTCGACCACGATCATCGAATCGGGCATCGACATCCCCAACGCCAACACCATCATCATCAACCGCGCCGACCGCTTCGGCCTGGCCCAGCTGCACCAGCTGCGCGGCCGCGTCGGTCGCTCGCACCACCGCGCCTACGCCTACCTGGTGGTGCCGGACAAGCGCGCGATGACTCCCGATGCCGAGAAGCGCCTGGACGCGATCGCCTCGATGGACGAGCTGGGCGCCGGTTTCACCCTGGCCACCCATGACCTGGAAATCCGCGGCGCTGGCGAACTGCTCGGCGAGGACCAGAGCGGGCAGATGGCCGAGGTCGGCTTCAGCCTGTACACCGAGCTGCTCGAGCGCGCGGTGCGCAGCATCCGGCTGGGCAAACTGCCCGACCTGGACGCTGGCGAGGAAGCCCGCGGCGCCGAGGTGGAGCTGCACGTGCCGGCGCTGATCCCCGACGATTACCTGCCTGACGTGCACACCCGCCTGACCCTGTACAAGCGCATCAGCAGCGCGCGCGACACCGATGAGCTGCGCGAGCTGCAGGTGGAGATGATCGACCGCTTCGGCCTGTTGCCCGACGCGGCCAAGCATCTGTTCGCGATCGCCGAACTGAAGCTGCAGGCCAATACGCTGGGCGTGCGCAAGCTGGAGCTGGGCGAGAACGGCGGGCGCATCGTGTTCGAGGCCAAACCGGCGATCGACCCGATGGCGGTGATCCAGATGATCCAGAAGCAGCCCAAGCTATACAGCATGGACGGCCCGGACAAGCTGCGCATCAAGCACCCGCTGCCGTTGCCGGAAGACCGCTTCAGCGCGGCCAGGGCCCTGCTGCTGACGCTCGCGCCACGTTGAGGCCACCCCACATTGATCCCTCGACGCGCCTCCGCAGCTGCGGGCCGGAGGCGCGTATGCTTTTCCTGCCCGCGACAAGGAGTGTTGCTTTGAAACGATTCCAAACCCTGCTGTTGGCTGCCCTGGTGGCCGTGCTCAGCGCATGCAGCGGCAATGGCATGACGGCCAGCGAATACCTGACCGAGAATGTGGCCCTGTGGAATGGCACCGCCAGCACCGTGCAGCAGTGGACCGTGGGCAACCGCGGCGAAGAGCTGCAGAAGTCGCTGGCCGAAGGCAAGGGCCTGGCGAGCTTCAAGAGCGGCCTGCAGGGCGCCAGCGCTGAAATGAAGCAGCACCTGGCACTGGTCGACCAGATCCCGCCGGCCGACGACGCCAAGGACGTGCACCAGAAGCTGCGCGCCTACGTGCAGAGCTCGGATGAAATGTTCGGCACCCTGCTGGAAATGGCCAACCTGCCGGAAGGCTACACCAAGGAACAGATGCTGCCGCTGGCCGAGAAGCTGCAGCAGGTGGGCAACCGCATGGATGCGGAGATGGTGGCCCTGGACGAAGCCCAGGATGCGTACGCCAAGAAGCACGGCATCCAGCTGCAGCGGCATTGATTCCACCACCTCCGGCCGCCCTGCGCGGCCGGGGGTACTGCCCGACGTTCCCGTGACCGATTCCCCCGCCTACCCGCCCGGCCATGCGCTGGCCTGTTCCATCGATGCGTTGTCGCTCTCGCTGCAACTGCGCGATGCCTACACCCGCCACCACTGCGACCGCGTCGCCCTGCTGGCCCGCTCGCTGGCCCGGCATTGCAGCCTGGCCCCTGATACGTGCGACCAGATCGAACTGGCCGCCTGCTTCCACGACATCGGCAAGATCGGCATTCCCGACGACGTGCTGCTCAGTCCCGGGCGGCACGATGATGCCGAGCAGGCGATCATGCGCCAGCACCCCGAACACGGCGAACGCATTTTCCTGGCCACCGGGCGCGCCGACGCCGCCGACGTGGCCCGCCTGATCCGCGCGCACCACGAAGCCTTCGACGGCAGCGGCTACCCCGACGGCCTGCGCGGCGAGAGCATTCCGCTGGGCGCGCGCATCCTCACCATCGTCGACGCCTGGGACGCGATGACCAGCGACCGCCCGTATCGCGATGCGATGGAGCGCGGCCGCGTCATGCGCATCCTGGACGACGCGTCCGGCGGCATGATCGATGCTTACCTGCTAGGTGCCTTCCAGGACCTGCTGCGGCGCGAACCGGCGCTGGCCTGAGCCCCGTCCCGAACAAGCACACCTGCGATTGCGAAGGGCGGATCCGATCGCGATGCCACGCCATGCCGTGCGACACGCGACGATGCAAGGTCCATGAACGCAACGCGTAGAAGCGGCACTGACCCACAGTGGTAGGGTCGGATCCTGATCGACTGCACGCCATCATTCAACATGCGACGAACGCATGACCTGTGAACGGTGAAGGCGCTTCGCCGCCCTCAGTCCATGCGCCAAAGCGCGTTGACCTGCTCACGGCAGTCGATTGGGATCCAACTCTACCTCCGCATGCCACGGCGACTTGCGTGGATCGCCAGGCATGGCCAACCGCCAGCATCGATGCCCCAAGAAAAAAACCCGGCATGCGCCGGGTTTTTTCATTCCACTCATACCGCTGCGATCACCAGATCACAACACGCTTGTCGTCGGCACGCACCATCGCATCGCCCGCCTTGCACTCGAACGCCTTGGCATAGGCCGGCATGTTCGACGGGGCACCGTTGGCGCGGAAGTTGGCCGGGGCGTGCGGGTCGGTGTTCAAGCGCACGCGCAGCTCGCCTTCGTTGAAGTTGCGGCGCCACACGGTGGCCCAGTTCATGAAGAAGCGCTGGTCCTGGCTGTGACCGTCCACGGCCACGTTGGCCTTCGGGTCTTCCTTCAACGCCATCTGCAGCGCGTCATAGGCCACGGTCAGGCCGCCCAGGTCGCCGATGTTCTCGCCCAGGGTCAGCTTGCCCTTCACGTTCACGCCCGGCAGCGATTCATAGCCGTCGAACTGCGCCACCAGCTGGTCGGTGCGGCCGGTGAAGGCCTTGCGGTCGCTGTCGGTCCACCAGTTGTCGAAGTTGCCGTTGGCCGCGAACTGGCTGCCCGAGTCGTCGTAGCCGTGCATCATTTCATGGCCGATCACCGCGCCGATGCCGCCGTAGTTCAACGCCGGATCCGCCTTGGCGTCGAAGAACGGCGCCTGCAGGATGGCGGCCGGGAACACGATCTCGTTCTTGGTGGCGTTGTAGTAGGCGTTGACGGTCTGCGGGGTCATGCCCCACTCGGTCTTGTCCACCGGCTTGCCGATCTTGTTCAACATGTAGCGGTAGTTGAACGCGCGCGCGGCCTGCATGTTGCCCAGGTAGCTGTCGGCGTTGGTTTCATAGCCCGACCAGTCGCGCCACTTGTCCGGGTAGCCGATCTTCGGGGTGAAGCTGGCCCACTTTTCCAGCGCCTTCTTGCGGGTGTCCTCGCCCATCCATTCCAGCTTCTCCAGGCGCGCCTTCAGCGCCACCGAGAGGTTTTCCACCAGGTGCTGCATCTGCACCTTGGAGTCGGCCGGGAACACCGCGTTGACGTACAACTGGCCGAGGCCTTCGCCGATCGCGCCATTGACCGACTCCAGCACCCGCTTCCAGCGCGGCTGCATTTCCTTCTGGCCACGCAGGGTGGTGCTGTAGAAGTCGAAGTTGGCCTTCTCGAACGCGCTGCTCAGATACGGCGACGCATCATCAATGGTGTGGAAGCGCAGGTAGGCCTGCCAGGTGCTGGCCGGCACATCGGCAAGCATCTTGTCCACTTCGGTGAAGAACGCCGGCTGGGCCAGCGAGAACTTCTGCGCGGCCGGCACCTTGAGGGTGTCAAACAGCGCGGTCCAGCTGAAGTTCGGGGTGAGCTTGTCGGCGTCGGCGGCGCTGACCGGGTTGTAGCGCTTGGCCGGATCGCGCAGTTCGATGCGCGACAGCGAGGCCTTGGCCAGGCGGGTTTCGAAGTCGAGCACGGCCTTGGCCTGGGTCTTGGCCTGCGCGGCATCCACGCCGGACAGGGTCAGTGCCTGCGCGATGTAGGCCACGTACGCGTCGCGGATCTTGGCGTGCGCGTCATCGATGTAGTAGCCCTTTTCCGGCAGGCCCAGCCCGCCCTGGCCGACGTAGGCGATGACGTTGGCCGAATCCTTGTAGTCGGCATTGGCCGACAGCGAGAACAGCACGCCCTGGCCCTGCGCCTGGCTGTCGCGCAGGTACTGGGTGATGGCGGCGGTGTCGTTCAGCGCGGCGATCTTGTCCAGCTGCGGCTGCAGCGGGGTGATGCCGGCCGCTTCGATTTTGGCCTCGTCCGAACCGGTCTTCCAGATGTCGCCGATCTTGGCTTCCACCGAACCGGCCTTGGGCTTGCTGGCGGCAGCCTGCTGGACCAGCGCGTGCTGCACTTCCAGCGAACGCTCACGCAGGATTTCGAAGCTGCCCCAGGTGGTCTGGTCGTTCGGAACCGGATTGGCCTTGAGCCACTTGCTGTTGACGAAGCCGTTGAGGTCGGTGCACGCGGCGATCGCCGGGTCCAGGTCGGCACTGGTGAGCGAGATCAACGGCGTCTTGATCTGGGACATGTCGAAGGCCGGCTTGGCCGCGTCGGCGGCGGCGGCGGCGGCGGGTGCGCTATCGGTCTTGCCGCACGAGGCCAGCGACGCGGCGATGGCGACGGTCAGGCCCAGCGGGGCCAGCTTGGAAAACTTCATTCGACTCTCCGGCTACAGATGGATGCATCGCCCGGGTCACGGGCAATCGGGCAGCGTAGCGCGGGAGCGGCGGTCAGGGACCGGCCAAAGGTCACACCCGTAGAGCCACGCCATGCGTGGCTGCGCGGTGGCGGGCATCGCGGGCAGCCACCCATGGGGTGGCTCTACGTCGGCCGCGTTGCGTGGGCGCGGTGGCGGGCGTCGCGGGCAGCCACCCATGGGGTGGCTCTACGT
>RCUH01000770.1_pt1 | contig 28673 bp, 25 predicted proteins | sample 2166191 | NCBI WGS metagenome assembly RCUH01 (sample SAMN09932848, study PRJNA488358) | compost metagenome | feature: garden; material: soil; isolation source: compost soil in an enriched community after 214 h of incubation | place: Germany: Experimental Botanical Garden Goettingen | collected...
CGCCTATACCGTATACATCAGGCCCCCACTCTATAACATTAAAATATACTTCGAGCATACGTTCTTTACTTGCTATACGATTGTTTTCCAGTATGTAGGTAAGCAATATTTCTTCCAGCTTTCGTGAAAGTGTTTTTTCGCGTGTCAGGAAAACATTTTTAACCAATTGCATGCTTATAGTACTGGCACCACGGGCAAATTTTTTGGTTCGGATGTTTTTTATAATCGACTGTTTAAATGCCTCATTAATAAAACCTCTATGCGAGAAGAACGAAGGGTCTTCGCTCGTTAATACAGCTTTTCGTAAATAAGGTGATATCTGGTCAAGAGGGGTATAATGAGGGTTATCCGCACTTAAAGAAATACCTCGCTGCTGCCTTCCATTTTCGATAGCTCTGTATGTAAAGCTGCCATTAAGTTTTGCTAAATCGGCAGCTCCGTATTTGGTGATTTTAAATCCGTCTTTTTTCAGGGTGCTGTCAAAAACAAGTTGCTGAGGTTTATTTTTGTTATACATAAAGTCCAGTTTATAGCTAAAGCTACCTTCTGCCTCCATGCCTTCAAAATTGGTGAATAATCCGTTCGGGAGTGAAACTATAAAATCCTGAGCGGCCATTTTAGGTATATTGGCCTTAAGTTCATATATAGTATCTTCTGCAACGCTATATTTTGCAAAAGGATGGAATTTTATTTTATTAAGCTTTACAGTAGAGGTACTGTCTAAAGCAACAAAATCTTCACCGAAAAGAAAACGATAATCAAATCGTGCATTATCAATAACTACATCTTTTTTAGATATCCTGGCATGATTAACCATAAAATTACGGATAGATGCATAACCGTCTATATGCAGTTTACCAAAACTCATGTCAATACTCTCCACATTAATGTGTATGGAATCGAACCCTGATTTTAGCCCATAGCGTTCGTTAAGGTATGGAACTTGTATACGGGTAGTGTCGGTATTAAAAAAGTCGAGATCGGCCTTTTTATTACGAGGGTTGGCAAAACCCTTTACTTTCCAGTTTTGGGCCATATCATCTGCACTCACCCCAATATAGGATTCCAGTTGTTCATCGGCCAACTTTAATTCTTTAAGATGAAGGTTTACTTTCCTGCCCATATCATCCATGCGAAGGGTAAGATTCTCGAGGCGCATATCTGTTGGAACAAGATTAAGCGCCCTGTTTAAAATTCTGTAAGCCCTTTCAGCATAATTAGCCTGATTGTCATCTTTTAGTATGTCTTCCTTTTTACTTTTAAGGAAAGTATCAAAATTTTTACCGTTTTTATTTTTCACAAACTGTACAAATCCATTTTTCATTTCTAAAGTACCCAACTGTACATCGCCAGTGAGTAACCTAAAAAAATTAATGCTTGTTTTTAGTTCGCTTATTTGTAGCAGAGTGTCTGCATTTTTGGGTACAAGAGTAATATCTTTCATCTCGATGCCCGAAAATCCTTTAAATGAAGCTTCTTTTACAGTGAAGGAACTGTTGTAGTCAGTAGTCATTTTGTCTGAGACTCTGCTTAGAGCCTTTTCCAGTAATGTATTACGGAAGACAAAAAAGGACACGACAGAAAGGACGATGAATACAACGAATATTTTTAAAACTAATATTGCTATTTGTTTCTTGTTTTTTTTACGCATTATAAGTAATTGTCTAACCGAATAGATGGCCCGCTACATCTTCAATTTTTGCCACCAGCCTGATATCAATTAGTGTGTTTTTTAATGAAATTTTATTGTACTTAGATACAAAAATAGTCGAAAATCCTAACTTTTCTGCTTCCAGTATACGTTGATCTATCCTGTTTATTGGGCGAATTTCGCCAGACAGCCCTATTTCTCCTGCAAAACAAAAGCCTTTGCTTACAGCAATATCTTCGTTAGAGGATAATATAGCCGCTACAACAGCAAGATCTATAGCAGGATCATCAACATTTATGCCACCGGTAATATTAAGGAACACGTCTTTCGCTCCAAGCCTGAAACCAGCCCTTTTTTCCAGTACAGCCAGTATCATGTTCAGTCTTTTTGCATTGTAGCCAGTTGTAGAACGTTGTGGAGTTCCATACACAGCCGAACTTACTAAAGCCTGTACTTCGATCATTAGTGGGCGCATACCTTCCATAGTTGTGGCAATGGCGGTACCGCTTAATTCTTCTTCCTTATGTGAGATAAGTATTTCAGAGGGGTTTGTTACCTCCCTTAATCCACTTCCAAGCATTTCATAAATTCCAAGCTCGGCAGTAGATCCAAAACGGTTTTTTAGTGAACGCAGTATACGATACACATGGTTACGGTCACCTTCAAACTGAAGTACCGTATCTACCATATGTTCCAGTATTTTTGGTCCGGCAATGCTTCCGTCTTTCGTAATATGTCCAATAAGTATTACAGGAACGTTTGTTTCTTTAGCGAATTTTATAAGTTCTGCGGTAGTTTCCCTTATTTGCGAAATGCTTCCGGCAGATGATTCAATAAAATCAGTATGTAGCGTTTGTATCGAGTCAATAATAACCACTTCGGGTTCGATGGCCTCTATCTGCTTAAAAATATTTTGAGTTTTGGTCTCGGTTAAAATGTAACAATTATCTGCAGAAGGAGTAATCCTTTCGGCGCGCATCTTTATTTGCTTCTGACTTTCCTCGCCCGATACATAAAGGGTTTTGTAAGGCAGCTTTAAAGATATTTGCAGCAATAATGTACTTTTACCTATACCGGGTTCACCTCCCAAAAGGGTAAGCGATCCGGGAACTAATCCGCCTCCAAGAACACGATTTAGTTCACCATCACCAGTATCCAGTCGCACTTCTTTAGAGGAATCAATCTCGTTTATTTTAAGTGGACGTGCTACTTTTTTGCTTTCTGATGAAGAAGGCTTCCAAGCTTGTTTTTCTTCTTTTTGTATAACTTCTTCTACAATGGTGTTCCATTGTTTGCATGAATTGCACTGCCCCTGCCATTTAGAATATTGGGTGCCGCAGTTTTGGCAAAAAAATGAAGTTTTAAGTTTAGACATTTATATTGATCGTATCTATTTAAGGTTATCTGCTTTCGAAAGCATCATTTCTTTTGTATAATCTCCTATCTCGTTCATGCTGTAGCCTTTCATGTAAGCATTTATAGCTTTTTTGGTTTCATCCATTTTTTCATAGTACAAGCCATTGTAGTATTCTATCAAGGTTGTTTTAGGATAACTTTTTGATGCCAAAGCAGAAAGACCTTTTAACTCTTCATAAGCACCATTTTTTAAAATTGCAGCCTCGATAGCCCTGAAATCGTTAATTCTGATAGGTATTTTAACGCCAAGATCTTTTTCTATTACGTCATATTTTTGGGTAAGATAATCTACATAGCCAGATTTTAAAGTAACGATCTTTTCCTGATATTCTAGAGTTGTGATAGGCTGGTAAGATGAAAATATATGATAAAGCGCTTCCGGAATTGCATAGGTTACCAATGAATAGTGTGAAGCATTTTTTATGTCATCAAAATAATATTTTAATGATGGGTTCGCTATCTTTTTAATGTTTTCATCAAGAGTTTTTATTTTCTTCTGCATTTTAGCTAAGTCACCATCTGCAGTAGCAAGATAATAGTAAACAGGAGTTTTTATGTCAGCCAGTCTTTCCGGAATATGTACATCCATATCCTTTGGTAATTCTGGGCTTAGCGCTATATAGGCATTAAACAGGGGTTGTTCTTTATATAAAAAGTAATTTATATAACCGGCAGTTAAATCATGGCCGGCAATAATTTTAAAAGGAGATATTCTGTATTTTTTTTCGATTTGAGGTAATAGCTCTGTAGTAATAAAATCGAAGAACTTTTCTCCAAATTCATCCGGCAAACCGGTTTCTTTATCTACACGACAATCTGTTTTACGTTCGTTGTTTTTATTTTGGTTGATGCCTACTATAATTACCTCTGGCAAATCATTCCAATACTCGGTATAAGATAGCATTCCTGAAAAAGGATCTACAAGATAATCACCATCCAATAATACCAATAAAGGGTATTTTTTGTTTTTATTGGCAGCTAAATTATACGATTCAGGCGTTACAACAGTAATCTGCCTGGTGGCATTTAGCTTTTGAGAAACAATCTCTTCGGTCTTTTTTTGAGCGAATAGTGTGGAAGTAAAAAGTAATAAAAATAGTAAAGTTTTGGCTTTCATTGCTTTAAGGTTTAATAGTATAAACGCGAAGCAAGTTAGTAATTATTTATTTCTATACAGTAGTGGTAATAATAAAAAAGAGAGGCTGCCAAGAAGTATTATAAGTCCTATTTGCGATGCCCATACTATCCAGCCAAAAGCAGTTCCTGCTTCTGTAGCTACACCGTAAAGATTAAGCACAGCTGCTATTGCTACGGGAAATACACCAAAACCACTATTGCTAAATGTAATAGCAAGGCTTCCGATTACAAAAGATACCGCTACTACACCAAAACTGATATCAGAGGTTTCCTGTAAGGCAAAAATGGTAATGTAAAACATTAGTATATAGCAGACCCATATATATAAAGATAACAGTAGGAAAGGCCATTTTTTACGCATTTTAAAAACACTCAAAACACCTTCTGTAAGTCCAGAAATTTTGATCTTTAGTTTTTTAAGCCATTTAGCCTGCGAATACATAAAAAACAATATCGATCCTATAAAAATTATCCCGGCAATAAGTCCGTAGAAAAGTAGTTTTTCAAAAGGAATTTTTGTGGCTATATAATGTTTAAGCGTTTCAAACTGCAGCAATATAGTCCCTAAAATACAGGCTATAAGTATAAAAAGATCGACTACACGTTCGGAGATTATAGTTCCGAAACCTTTGTCGAAAGGCACATTTCTATAGTTTTTAAGAACGAGTGCACGGCTAACTTCGCCTGAGCGGGGAATGGTCATGTTCATAAAATAACCAATACACACAGCAAAAAAGTTTATTAAAAAAGGAGATTCATATCCTAAATGTTCTAAAGTATATTTCCATCTGTAAGCTCTTGCAATAAAACCAGTAAGGCCTATAAATAAAGAGATGTAAATGTAATTATAGTTCGCGTTTTTAAAATAGCCCGTTATTACTTCAATTTGCTGAGGTGTAAACGAATTGTAAGTATATATAATTAAAAATACTCCCAGCAAAAGCGGGAGTATAATACTTAGTAATCTTCCTATTTTTTTTTTCAAAGCTAGGTTAAAGAATTGTCTTTTTCGTTGGGGAAAACAATTGAAGGTTTAAAACTTTTGGCCTCTTCAAAATCAAGTATTCCATAAGAAATAATAATAATAATATCGCCTTTTTGTACCTTTCTTGCAGCAGGTCCATTAAGAGTAATGTCACCACTGTTTCTGTTTCCTTTAATAGCATAAGTTTCCAAACGTTCACCATTATTAATGTTAACGATAGAAACTTTTTCTCCTTCAATTATATTAGCAGCTTCCATTAGCGCTTCGTCTATGGTAATACTGCCTATGTAATTTAAATCGGCTCCAGTCACCATAACGCGGTGAATCTTGGATTTTACAACTTGAATTTGCATGGCGCAAAGGTAATCAATTTAATGAAATATTGTCTATTAACCTAACATTGCTTAAAAAAACAGCAATGAAAGCCCTATATTTTCTGTTTTCTTTAAAAGTAGCAGGTATAAGATCATCTTCGGCAGCTATCTCAAAATAATCCATTTTAAACTCCGGATGAGCAGAAAAAGCATCGGTAACAAAGTTTTTTGTAACTTCAATACTGCTGTTTTTAAATTGGTCTTTGGCTTCTTGTAATGTTTTGTAAATAAAGGCAGCTTTGTTTTTCTCTTCTGTCGATAGCCTTTCGTTCCTGGAGCTCATCGCAAGGCCATTTGCTTCGCGGCTTATTGGGCAGCCTATAATATTTATAGGCATATTGTTTTTCTCTACCAGCTTTTTAACGATTTGCAATTGCTGAAAATCTTTTTCGCCAAAATAAGCATTGGTCGGAGTTACAATTTCAAGCAGTTTTTTTACAATAGTGCCAACGCCGTCGAAATGACCTGGCCTATGACTGCCTTCCATCTGAAACTCCAATCCGTCGAAAGAAAAAGATCCTGAGGTAGTGTTACCATCATACATTTCGTGGACAGATGGGGCAAAAACGATAATTTTGTCGCTCACCGACCTTATTTTTTCCACATCTGCATCTAATGTCCGGGGGTATTTTTCCAAATCTTCCGGATTGTTAAACTGGGTTGGATTTACAAAAATACTAATGACGGTGATGTCATTTTCTTGCGTTGATTTTTCCAGCAGTGAAAGGTGTCCTTTGTGTAAAGCACCCATAGTAGGTACAAAACCAATGTTGGAATTACTACTTTTGTAATTAGATAAAAGCGAGGTTATATCAGCTTTATTATTGAAAATGAGCATCAAGTTTGAATTAAAAATCGAAGCAAAATTAATATTTTAGTAACAAAATGCACAAAATTGTTTAATTTTGCGTGTTTTTTATACCCAAATAAATACAAGTTTTAAAAATGGAGGATAAGAGGATATTGTACGTATCATCTGAGGTAGTGCCGTATTTGGCTGAGAATGAAGTGTCTTTAATGTCCTATGATGTGCCAAAAATGATTAATGACCAGGGCGGGCAAATAAGAATATTTATGCCCCGATATGGTAATATTAATGAAAGAAGGCATCAATTACATGAAGTAATCCGCTTATCAGGTATGAATTTGGTAGTGAATGACATGGATATGCCCCTTATTATTAAGGTAGCATCTATACCGAAGGAAAGGATACAGGTTTATTTTATTGACAATGATGAATACTTTAAAAGGAAAGCTACTTTTAGCGATGAAGACGGTGTACTTTACCCGGATAACGACGAAAGAGCAATTTTCTTTGCTAAAGGCGTTGTTGAAACAGTAAAGAAACTAAACTGGGTGCCGGATATTATTCATGTTCACGGTTGGATGGCTGCAATGCTTCCTATCTACATGAAACACTATTACAAGCACGAGGCTCTTTTTGCAGATACAAAAATAGTTACTTCGGTATACAATCAATCGTTTGATGGAACGTTAGATAATGAGATGCTTAAAAAAGTTCTCTTTGATAATATTCCTGAAGAAGATGTAAAAATGCTTGGTGTGCCTAATTATGAGAATATACTTAAAGCATCAATAGCACATTCCGATGCGCTTATTATTGCTTCAGAAAACCTTTCAGATGAGTTAGTTAAGGCTGTTGAAGCTTCAGGAAAACCATTTTTGCCGTTTGTTGCGAAAGATAATTTTGCAGAAGCGTATACTAATTTCTATAGAAATCAGGTTTTATAGTAAATCTAAAAAATATATAATGACTAATAGTTCATTTTTAAAGAAGCTCTTTCTTGCTTTGAGTGTTGTGTTTCTTGTATCGTGTGACAAGGATTTTAATGAGGTGGGTGCCGATATTATAGATGATGATATTCATCATAACATAACTGGAGATACTATAGATGTAGTAGCATATGATATGCCTACGGGTGCAGTACAGTCTAATAATTTATTTATAAACCAACTTGGGGTTTATAATAGTGCTGCCTTTGGCACAAGAGTTTCTACGTATGTTACGCAATTACAATTCGCTAATAATGCTGAGAACCCAAAATTTTCTTCTGCTGCCGATATAGATACTGTTTATTTATATGTGCCTTATTTCAGTAAAAAGATTGCAACAGACGATGCTGGTAAAACAACTTATAAGCTCGATTCTATTTATGGTGATATTACAGCCAAGCTTAAATTAAACGTATATCAAAACGGTTATTTCCTTAGAGATGCCGATCCTAATGCTACATCAGGGACTCAGCAGTATTACTCTAACGATAAGGCAATGGTTGATGTTTTAAAGGTTGGGGCTAGATTAAATACCGGGCCTTTATCACAGAATGATGAGTTTGTAGTTTCTGCAGACGAAATTATTAGGGAAACAACTATAGAAAAAGATGGCGAGGATAAAACGATAGTAATTGAAAGGATGGCACCTGGGATATATTTAGAACTTAATAAGGCTATATTTCAGGAAAAAATAGCGAATGCTTCTGGAACAGGAAACTTGTTAAATAATAACGTTTTTAAAAATTATTTCAGAGGTCTTTATTTTAATGTTGAGCAGGTAGATAATAAATCTGTTATGGCAATACCGCAATTTGCGAAAGGTGTGGTTACTATAAAATATAAAGATCACCCAATAAAAACCAATGGTGAATTTGATATGAATGCAGAAGTAGTACGCAAAACCCTTACACTCAATATGTCGGGTAATAGTATTAATTTCTTCGAAAATGCATATAAAGGCACTTTTACTGATGCTATTACATCATCAGATGCTGTAAATGGAGATAGTCGCCTTTATGTTAAAGGGGGGGAAGGATCTATGGCAGTAATCAATATTAATCAGGCAGCTATTGAAGATTTAAGAACACAAAACAAAACAAAAGGGGTACTTATAAACGAGGCTAATCTTAGTTTTTACATAGATAAAACGGCAATGACAGATTCTAAAGAACCATTAAGAATATATCTTTATGATCTTAAAAACAAAAAGCCTATTTATGATTATACTACAGATATTTCTTCGAATTCAGTAAATTCAAAGTATAATAAAATCGTTCATGGAGGTATAATAGAATATGGTACAGATAAACGTGGTACACGTTACAAAATACGTCTTACCAACCATATTAATAATCTTATAAAGAAAGATTCATTAAATGTGCCACTTGGACTTGTGGTAACAGAAGATATAATGCTTGTTTCAAACGCATCGCTAAGAACGCCTTTTACAGTTGGGACTGTTAATGTTGACAAGGTTCCGGTATCGGCAGTTGTAAATCCTTTAGGAACGGTATTGTATGGAAACAACGTTCCTGAAGAAGAAAAAGATAAACGTCTTAAATTAGAAATTTTTTACACTAAACCTAATTAGTTAAATATATGTGTGGAATAGTAGGTTATATAGGTCATAGGGAGGCATATCCCCTGATCATCAAAGGTCTTAGAAGACTTGAGTATAGAGGTTACGATAGTGCGGGAGTTGTGTTGTTTGACGGTAAAGACCTGAAACTTTCTAAAACAAAAGGAAAAGTTTCTGATCTTGAAGAAAGAGCTCAAAAAGAAATATCATTAACTGGAAACATAGGAATTGGCCATACAAGATGGGCTACTCATGGTGTGCCAAATGATGTTAATTCACATCCACACGTTTCTAACTCAGGTAACTTAGTAATAGTTCATAATGGTATTATAGAAAACTATGAGCCATTAAAAAAAGAACTTATAAAAAGAGGTTATGTTTTTCATTCAGACACTGATACAGAGGTTCTTGTTAACCTAATTGAAGATGTAAAGAAAAACGAGAATCTTAAGCTAGGCAAAGCTGTTCAGGTAGCGCTTAACCAAGTTGTAGGTGCTTATGCAATAGCAGTGTTTGATAAAGAAAGGCCAACAGAAATTGTAGCTGCCCGTTTAGGTAGCCCACTAGCTATTGGAGTAGGTGAAAACGAGTTTTTTATTGCATCTGATGCTTCGCCATTTATTGAATATACCTCAAATGCTATTTATCTTGAGGATGAGGAAATGGCTATAATACGACTTGATAAGCCATTAAAAATAAGAAAAATTAAAGATGATTCGACTGTAGATCCTTATATTCAGGAGTTACAAATGAATCTTGAGCAGATCGAAAAAAATGGTTACGATCATTTTATGCTTAAAGAAATATATGAGCAGCCTAGTGTAATAAAAGACACTTACCGAGGAAGGCTTCATGCAAATGAAGGCATTATTAAAATGGCAGGTATAGAAGACAATCTTCAGAAGTTTCTTAATGCCGACAGGATATTGATTATTGCTTGCGGTACATCGTGGCATGCCGGTCTTGTTGCAGAATACATACTTGAAGAATTTACACGCATACCTGTAGAGGTTGAATATGCTTCTGAATTTAGATACAGAAACCCAATTATACGACCTAATGATGTTGTTATTGCTATTTCACAATCAGGTGAAACTGCCGATACACTTGCAGCTATTAAACTAGCGAAAGAGCATGGTGCTTTTGTATTTGGAGTTTGTAATGTGGTTGGATCTTCTATTTCTCGTGAAACTCATGCCGGTGCTTATACACACGCAGGTCCGGAGATAGGTGTTGCGTCTACGAAAGCATTTACAACACAAATTACAATTTTAACACTTATAGCACTTCGTTTAGCTCAGGCTAAAGGAACTATGAGTAACTCTGATTTCCATAGACATTTACAGGAATTAGAACTTATTCCTGAAAAAGTACAGGAAGCACTTCAGACTAATGAAGTGGCCAAAGCTATTGCGGCAGTTTATAAAGATGCTCCTAACTGCCTTTATTTAGGTAGAGGGTACAACTTCCCGGTGGCTTTAGAAGGAGCTTTAAAATTAAAAGAGATATCTTATATACATGCAGAAGGTTATCCTGCTGCAGAGATGAAACACGGGCCTATTGCACTTATTGATGAGCAAATGCCGGTGGTTGTAATTGCGCCAAAACAGGAGCATTACGATAAAGTTGTAAGTAATATACAAGAGATAAAATCGAGAAGCGGTAAAATTATCGCTGTAGTAACACAGGGCGATGAGCAGGTTAAAGCATTGGCTGACCACGTGATCGAGGTGCCTTATACGATAGATGCATTATCTCCATTGTTAACAACAATACCGTTACAGTTACTTTCTTATCATATTGCTGTGATGAGAGAATGTAATGTCGATCAGCCAAGGAATTTGGCAAAATCGGTTACTGTAGAGTAAGTTGTACGAAATATATTTAAAAAGCAGCTAAGGATTTTCTTAGCTGCTTTTTTTGTTTGGGTAGATTTCCTACGTTTGTAGTACATTAACCAATAATAACTCTAATGAAAAAATTAACTCTTATTGTCTTGCTTTTTATTTCTTTCGCTTCGTTATCTCAAAATAAATTTATTGAAGTAGAGGTAACTGATACGATCTCTCTAAAGCCAGTTAATTTTCAATGTAATATTTATGCAGGTCTTGATGAGGCTTTTTCTTTTAATGAAGAAGGTGACTATGATATGCTTGCCGCAGAAGAAAAGGTAAAGAATAGGCTTGAGGAAGTTAAAACGATGCTTGAATCTAAGAAATATAAAGTTGGCCCATTAGATGAGTCTAGGTTGAATGTTCTTGAGAGAAGACGTTCTGGGCAAAAAGGATTAACTGTTTTTGTGAACGGCCCGGCAGAGATGCAAAAACTTAAGGATTTACTTAGTCCTAAGGAAGATATACAAACTATAGTTACGGTTTTAAAATATGCTGATGAGCTAAAAGCCGAAGAGCAGCTAATTAAAAGACTTATAGGTAAAGCTAAAGAAAGGGCGGCCATTATAGGTGCAAGCTCAGAATTGAAAGTGGGGCGTATTCTTGAAGTGAAAGAAGGAAAGAAAAGCGGAGATACAGGCTTGGCAGATTTCTATTCCCAAATTGCAAAAATGGGTAACTATGGATCGGAAAATGATAATTTGACTGGAAGTCTGTCTAAAACGTTTGTTGTGAAATTTGCTGCCGAATAGTCTGCGTATATTTGTTTACTCTTCAAGATCGGAACGTGGATTGATAAAGTAATCAAGCGAATTTCCATAAATCCGGTTTTTTATTGAAAAAAATGCAATTTTAGTATTGCATAATTCAGAGATAAAAAACTATCTTTGCACTCGGAAAAAATAGGTTTTTTCGCAAAACGTAAATAGCTGTTTAATAAATACATAAGCAATGTCTAAAGTAATAGGAAAAGTTGCACAGATCATCGGGCCGGTAGTAGACGTGGTGTTTAACACCCAAAACGCTGAGCTTCCGAAGATCTATGATTCATTAGAGATCACTAAAAAAGATGGTTCAAAATTAATACTTGAAGTACAGTCTCACGTAGGTGAAGACACTGTTCGTACTATCTCGATGGACTCCACTGACGGAATGAGCAGAGGCCAGGAAGTTATAGGTACAGGTGCTCCTATACAGATGCCAATTGGTGCTGATGTTTATGGACGTTTGTTTAACGTTATTGGCGATGCTATTGACGGCCTTGGCGATTTGCCAAAAGAAGGTGCAAATGGTTTACCAATTCACCGTCTGGCTCCAAAATTTGAAGATCTTTCAACTTCATCAGAAGTTTTATTTACTGGTATTAAAGTAATCGACCTTATCGAGCCTTATGCAAAGGGTGGTAAAATTGGATTATTTGGTGGTGCTGGTGTTGGTAAAACGGTATTGATCCAGGAGTTGATTAACAATATTGCAAAAGGTCACGGTGGTCTTTCTGTATTCGCAGGAGTAGGTGAAAGAACACGTGAAGGAAATGACCTTCTTCGTGAGATGCTTGAGTCTGGTATCATTAAGTATGGTGATGACTTTATGCATTCTATGGAGAATGGTGGTTGGGACCTTTCTAAAGTAGACAAGCCTGGAATGAGGCAGTCTAAAGCTACATTCGTTTTCGGACAGATGAATGAGCCACCTGGAGCACGTGCACGTGTTGCGCTTTCAGGTCTTACTATCGCTGAATACTTCCGTGATGGGGCAGGAGAAGGACAAGGAAAAGACGTACTTTTCTTCGTAGATAATATCTTCCGTTTTACACAGGCAGGTTCTGAGGTATCGGCTCTACTTGGCCGTATGCCATCTGCGGTAGGTTACCAACCTACACTTGCAACAGAGATGGGTGCAATGCAGGAGCGTATTACATCTACAAAAAAGGGTTCTATTACATCTGTACAGGCGGTTTACGTTCCTGCGGATGACTTAACTGACCCAGCACCGGCTACAACCTTTGCTCACTTAGATGCTACAACAGTACTTTCTCGTAAAATTGCTGAGCTTGGTATTTACCCTGCAGTAGATCCATTGGATTCTACTTCAAGGATTCTTACTGCACAAATTCTTGGTGATGAGCACTACAGCTGTACTCAAAGAGTAAAAGAAATTCTACAAAAATACAAACAACTTCAGGATATCATCGCGATCCTTGGTATGGAAGAGCTTAGCGAAGAAGATAAGCTGGCTGTATCACGTGCTCGTCGTGTTCAACGTTTCCTTTCTCAGCCTTTCCACGTGGCAGAGCAGTTTACAGGTATACCAGGAGTATTAGTTGATATTAAAGATACTATCAAAGGATTTAACATGATCATTGATGGTGAACTTGACCACCTTCCGGAAGCGGCTTTTAACCTTAAAGGTACTATTGAAGACGTAATCGAGGCAGGACAAAAAATGTTGAGCGAAGCTTAATAACAGTTTCGGGTTTCGGGTTTATAGTTTTAGATTTATATCTGTCGCTTTAAACCCGCAGCCCTCAACCCAAAACTTATAATTATGTTATTATTAGAAATTGTATCGCCGGAAGGCCATTTATTTAAAGGAGGCGTTACTTCTGTAACTGTTCCTGGTGTAGACGGTGAATTTCAAATGTTGAATAACCACGCTAATATTGTAGCAATATTAACAAAAGGTACTATTAAGATCGCAGTTCCTGATTTTAAAACAAATGCAGAGTTTTCAGCTAAGTTTGAAAAATCAGAAAAAGATCAAAAATTCCTTTTACCTATAACATCGGGTACTTTGGAACTTAAAGACAACAGAATAATTATTTTAGTAGGTTAATAAACCTGCATCAGATAAAATTAAAAGACCCGCACTATGCGGGTCTTTTGTCTTTAAGTGCCTCGATATTATTTTGAAATAACTATACTTACAGCATTGCCTCCAAAGCCTACTGCGTTTATCAATATCTTTTGTAATGGCTTATTAGTAGTTCTGTTTGATGTTACAAATGGAACTCCTATGAATTGATTGTGCTGTAGCATTAAAACTGCAAATTCAAGACTTAGTAATCCGGATGAGCCAAATGTGTGTCCAATTTTCCATTTGTTGGTTGTTAGTAAAGGAAGTTTTTTGCCAAATACTTTCTGGATGGCATTATATTCTGAAAGATCACCTTTGATAGTTCCAGGTGCATGCATAACAATAACATCTATTTCATCAAGCGGAGTATCTTTTAATGCCATTTGCATGGATTTTTGCATACACTCTGCATCATCCGAAATAGAAACGCTATGTTTAAGGGTTTCGGTAGCATAGCCTATTCCTTCAATGTAAGCCAATGCGTTTGGAACTTTACCAAGTTCGAGGCAAGCCGAAGCTGCTCCTTCTCCCAGTACCATTGTATTTACTTTTTTGTCAAGATCAAAGGCTCTGCAAGGATATTCTGTACCAAAAGAGCTATAAATTTTCATTGCCTGCATTTGGGCAATAGTAAAGGGCGTTAATGGAGCCTCACTGCCGCCTACAAGGAACTTATCTGCCATGCCAGCACGAAGCCATGCCACACCATTTAAAAGGGCATGCAGGGCAGTAGAACAAGTTATGGAGTGTGATATTTCCGGACCTGTACTTTTAAGATCCTGGGCAACCCAACTGGATATGTTTCCTAAGGTAGTAGCCGGAGATGCCTGTACTGCAGTTTTTCCGGTTTCGATAAATTCGCTATGGTGTTTTTCGAACAGATCAGTAGCACCGCGTGACGAACCGATATTAATTCCGAAAACATCTTTTTGATCCCATTTTGACTGCTCTAATGCAGTTCTTGATGCCAGTAATGCATATAACACAGAGTTATCCAGGTTATTATATCGGGAATCTGATTCTGTGATGGAGTTCACTGCTTGTTTTTGTTGCTCATTAAGAGCAACAGCAGGAACAGTTTTTGCTCCCAATTGAATATCTTGGATAAGAGTAGTTTTTTTTAAATAATTTTCCCAAACCTCATTTGGAGTACTTCCCAAAGGGGAAAATGAAGAAATAGAAACTATGGATACAGTTGTTGACAATGTAAATAGAGTTTATGCAAAAGTACTCTAAAACATAAAAAAAGGGCTACTGCCCTTCATTAAAAATTTTATGATCGAAATAGCATGTCTTAATCGATTTGAGTTTGCTCTCACCCGAAAGCACTTTACTAAATTCATCCCAGTTTTCTTTAGGAATGAATTTTTTAAGTGGTTGTGCTACCTGTTCCACATTCTGTAAATTATCTATTATGGACTTGTCCCACTGCTCATGGTAGCGTAATACATCATCCGGATACACTATTTTTCTTTCAGTACCTTCATCTTCGGCTTCAAACGGTTCTTCTACGTTTAAATATCCGTAATCATCAGTAAGCTGCTCTCCGGGATGTATATCTCTTATAGCAATCTCAAAATCGTAAGCAGTAGACATACAGCTTGAATTAAAACTATGATTTACAAATTTGGCATTATCCCAACAAAGTACTTTTTGTCCTTTATTGTTTGTAAAACAATAGGTGTCGAGATACCCTAGCATTACCGGAGTTATTTTCTTAATGTCTTCCGGATTATATATCTGATCCAGGTCATCCTGAACCCATGTGATTGTTCCTTTAGGGATAAACTTTTTTGCAACGACTCCATAACCTACTATGTCGTTGATAAATCGGAGTTCGGTATCAGGGTGAATCATACAATGACGCAATTTTAAACCTAAAATTACATTATTTTCTCAATCGCCTGCTCTATGGTTTCATAAATTTTTGCCAACAAATCGCTAGAAATTATATACGGCGGAAGGATGTAAATAATATTCCCTACCGGTCTCATGATAATACCATTTTCTATAAAGAAATTATATAGCTTATTTCTGAAATTGCCATAATATTCTTCGTTGTCCCTTTTAATTTCGAGTGCGAATATTACGCCTTGTACTCTTGTTGTTTTAACCCTTGGATGATTTTCTATTTTAGCCTTAAAAGCCAAATGCTGCGCGTTTATTCTTTTAATGTTTTCCTGCATTTCGGGCTGTAGCAATAAATCCATACTCGCAAGTGCTGCTGCACACCCTGTTGGGTTTGCGGTAAATGTATGCCCATGAAACAACGCCTTGTTTACATCATCGTTATAAAAACCATCATACAGTTCTTGTGTAAATGTAGTTATGGCCATAGGGATAGTTCCTCCGGTTAGTGCTTTAGACAGACACATCATATCGGGCTGGGTAGAAAGATAGTCGCACGCAAATATTTTCCCGGTTTTTCCAAACCCGGTCATAACTTCGTCGGCAATAGTATAAATGCCATTCGCTTTGCAAATGGTTATAAGCTTATCTAATGCTTCTGGTTCATACATTACCATACCTGCCGCTCCCTGAACCAACGGTTCAAAAATAAAGGCAGCATATTCATTGGTCGATGCCAGTTGTTGTAATATATCATAACTTTCCTGTTCGCTTCCTTTTAAAGGTACAGGTATACGAACCACTTCTATTAATGATCCCTTAAATGCCTCGGTAAAAAATGAAATTCCGCTTGCTGCCATAGCCGCGAATGTATCGCCGTGAAAAGCATTCTCGAAAGCAATAATTTTAGTACGCTTTTCTCCCTTATTATAATAATATTGTAGTGCTACTTTTAGCGCGATCTCTACAGCAGTAGATCCATTATCTGAGAAAAATAATTTCTTCTGATTATCCGGAAGCAGCTCCATAAGCCTTTCAGACAAAACAATGGCTGGCTCATGTGTAAATCCTCCAAAAAGTACATGCTCCAGAGAGGTAAGCTGTGCATAGATAGCATCGGCTATATATTTGTTGCTGTGTCCAAACGGGTTTACCCACCATGAAGCTATCGCATCGATGTATTGTTTACCGTTTTCGTCCCATAATAAGGCTCCTTCGCCTTTAGTTATGGCAATGGGCAGGGCTGCGGTTTTATGTTGTGTATAAGGGTGCCATAGGTATTGGCCGTCTCTTTCCTGTAAATTCATAAATTCAATAGATTTTCCCGAAATATATCGGCATAATAAGAGATAACATTTTGGTCGAAATAAGGCTCATCTTCAATACGACCTATCATTTGTAAGCCTGTTTTTTTAAGGATAATATCTTCCGAAGAAGCCATTTCATTTCCATTAAATATGATTCCCGCTATATCCAGATTCCTTTGCTTTAATGCCTCGATAGTTAATAGGGTATGATTAATGCTGCCAAGGTAATGACGTGATACCACAACAATTTTATAATCCGGCTTAATAAGGTCTATAATAGTTTCAGAATCATTAAGAGGCACAAATATTCCTCCGGCACCTTCTATTACCAAATGGTTTTTAGTTGCAGGTTCTTTTATGTTCTTAACATCTATAGTAATTCCGTCGATCTGAGCTGCAAGGTGTGGGCTTGCAGGAGTATTGAGTAGGTAACTGTTGGGAAAGAGTTGCGTTTTTGTATTGGATATATACTGTTTTATTTTATGACTGTCAGATGTTTCAACATCGCCTGCCTGTATCGGTTTCCAGTAGTCGGCTTCCAGTGCTTCGGTAATGATTGCCGAGGCTATTGTCTTGCCTACATCGGTACCAATACCTGTAATAAATAATTTCATTGAAGTTTTATTTCTTAAATACAAACTTACTAAATCAAATGGTATTGTTGGTTTAATATCTTCTAGCCGTTTACTTCAATTGACTATCGATCATAATTTTAATACAAAATTACAATTGCCAGATTTTTAAATTCTTAAATTTGAAAGAGAAGCTTTATAAATTAACACGTTTTTGCTCACATGGAAACACTAAAAGTACCGCCTTATATAAAAACGGTTTTTATCGCATTACTTATTATTATCATTGTTTTTTTTATGATAATAGCAAAACAGTTATTGGTGCCATTGCTCATATCGGGTTATATAGCTATGCTTTTAACATCGTCCTGTAATAGATTGGAGAAGCATAAAATACCAAGATCTTTAAGTGCTGCAATATGCCTTGTACTATTTATTAAGTTTATTGGCGGAATTTGTTTCTTGATTTATTCCCAGGTAAAAGGTTTTGCAAATGATTTGGGAGGTGATCTTTCCGAAAAATTAAATTCATTGATTATTAATGTAAATAACTGGTGTTATGAAAATTTCGGATTCGATTTAGGAATGAAAAACGGATTTGAAATAAAGAAAGCCATGGCGATTTTCCAGACGGAGGAGAATAGTCCTACCACTTTTTTGTTTTCTACACTAAACACATTATCCGATATTATATTACTTCCGGTTTTTATATTTTTCCTGCTTATATACCGCGATCATCTGGTCGTATTCATTACTAAGGTATTTAAAAAACAAGATAATGGAGGTTTACTTGAAAAAATGACTTCAATACGAAAGATAGTTCACTCTTATATTGTGGGGGCTGGAAAGGTAATGTTTATACTCGCGGTTGTAAATACCGCGGTACTTTTTGCATTAGGTATAAAACACGCTATATTTTTTGGAGTACTTGCCGGGATGCTTAATATAATACCCTATTTGGGCCCCTCGTTAGGAGCTATACTCCCTTTTCTGTTTGCATTAATAACAAAAGACAACGCTTTTTACCCCATTGCTGTTGTTGTATCTTTTACATTTATTCAGTTATTAGAAGGTGCTTTTTTAACGCCAAAAATTACGGGTGGCAACGTAAATTTAAACGCGTTAGTTACTTTTATCGGATTATTGATTGGTGGAGCGATATGGGGAATAATGGGAATGATACTCATTATTCCTACCATTGCCATTCTTAAAAATTTGTTTGAGTTAAGTCCTGATACCGAACCGTATGCTTACCTCTTTGGTGAGGAGGATAGCAGCTGGCTTAAAAAGCGTATCCAAAAGAAGAAACCGACTAAGACCCAAGCGTAATTTTAAGCAATTGTAATACGTCTGTAATTTCCTGTTTTGTATTGTAAGCGTGAAGGCAAAATCTTAAACGTTCCTGTCCTTGCGGAACTGTAGGTGATAAAATTGCTTTTACGTCAAAGCCATTATCCCGTAAAACGGATGATATGTTTTTTACCTTTTCATTACCCGGAATTACTGCACAGTGAATAGCCGACTCACTTTTGATAAAAATATCCTTAAGATTAAGCCTGTTTACTTCTGAAGAGAAAAAACCGATGTTATTGTCTAATAGTTCCCTTTCGGAAAAGTTATTGTCTAAATAATTGTAAGCTGTTAATATAGTAGCTAACGAATGTGGAGGTAAACCAGTAGTATAAATAAAACTACGGGCAAAATTAACCAGGTATTCTTTAAGCTGAGACGATCCTAAAATCGCAGCTCCATGGCAACCCAGACCTTTACCAAAGGTTACTATACGGGCAAATATTTTATTTTGTACGAGTCCTTCTCCTTTTTTACCCATAACTCCCAAGGCATGGGCTTCGTCTATAATTAAAAAAGCGTTGTACTTCCCGGTCAAGGATTTTATTTTTTCCAGATCCGGACTATCACCATCCATAGAGAAAACAGATTCTGTAACTACATAAATATCATTTTCTGAATTTTCATTGTAAGCCTTTTTAAGCAATCTTTCCAGGTCTGCCACGTCATTGTGGCTAAACTTATATGCTTTAGCATTAGAGAGCCTTATACCGTCTCTTATAGAGGCATGAATGTACTCATCATATAAAATCATGTCTCTTTTTTGCGGAACAGAAGAGAACAATCCCACGTTTGCATCATACCCCGAATTGAAAATAATAGCGCTTTCGGCCTGATGAAAAGCGGTAATATAATTTTCAGTTTCTCTATACAGATTGTGGTTTCCGGATATTAACCTGGATCCGGTAGCTCCATTTTGTACGATCTTATTCTCTAAAAGATAGTGGTGCGCCTGTTCAAAAATTTGACTGGATTTTGAAAACCCCAAATAATCGTTAGACGAAAAATCGATTAGATTATTGGGTGCAGGTAACTTCCGCAACGAGTTTGCACCATTACGCTGAGCCAATTTAGCTGATAAAGATTTTGGAAAACTTTTCATTACTCAAAAATAAAGGATTTTAAAACAGTATTTAAAAAAAATATTATCGAAAAATAATTAATACTTATTGTTTTTCGATAATTTTTATATATTTGTACCAACCATTAAAACTAAAACCAATGCTAAAGTTTAAAATCCTTCGTTGGGCATTAAAGATTTTTATATGCCTTTGTATCCTTGGAATTTCGAGCAACATGTACATTATCTATTTGTCAAATTCAGAAGATATTCCTCTTGTAAAAATGGAAATTACTTCTTTTTTTATTTCCACAGCTACAATTCTGCTTCTAACAACAAGCCTATTTTTTATTCATCAATCCTTTACATCTTTTTTAAAAAAAAGCTTTTTTAATCTGGAAAGCGCCAGCCATCTTACAAAAGGAGGTTACCTTCTGGCTATAACGGGGCTAATGTGTTTTACTATAGATATGACTAAACTATCAACCATATCACAGTATACCTTTATTGTGAATACCTCTACAAATTGTCTGCTTTTAATTGTTGGGTTTGGTATTACTGCTATTGCTGACATTATAGTAAAAGGTGAAAATATTAAACGAGAAAATGACTTAACCATATAATACTATGAGTAAACTACCTATTTTAAAAGTATTAATATCTATTTTATTTTATGTTTCAATGATTTCAATGATATTTAGTATTCCTTTTATTTTAATACTATCTATTATGCCAGAAAGAGTTCCCTTCAAATTTTCCGTTAAAGAGGCAGAAGAGGTTGCAAAAGTAGATGCCGAATTAATTATCTACATTATTGCCTTAGTTATTAGCTGTGGTTTTTTCACTTATGCATTATATTTATTTAGAAAAGTGCTCGAGCTGTTTAGTAAAAAAATAATATTTGATACAAGGATAATTACAAATCTAAATCAATGTGGTTCGGCAATATTGATAGGTTATTTTATAAGCATTGTTTCTGAATTTATTTATACAGCTATCGCAACACAAAAGGTTAATATCACACTTAATTTTGGGCTAGGTGGCAGTATAGCTACAATATGCTTAGGTCTGTTTTTTATAGTTCTCGGTGAGGTATTTCAGAAAGCAAAAAACATTAAAGAAGAAAACGACTTAACAGTATAAGCGATGCCCATAATTATAAACCTTGATGTAATGTTGGCCAGGCGTAAAATGCGTTCTAATGAACTTGCCGAAAAAGTAGGGATCACCACGGCTAATCTTTCTATACTAAAAACCGGTAAGGCAAAAGCTATCCGGTTTTCTACGTTAGAGGCCATTTGCGAAATATTGGAATGTCAGCCTGTTGATATAATGGAGTATATTCCGGATGAGGGTAAATAAAAAAAGAATCCCGGCTACTAACCCGGGATTCCGCATCCAACTAAAAAATTACTAAAACATTATGAGTAGAACCCATAATTACCTTCCAATTACTGTTAAGACGTTTATTTAATTTGTAAATAATAACAAATTTAACAGCCTTTAAATTTTTTGGCAAATATATTGAGATATAAGTATTTGTGTTAGATGGTTTTACGTTTTATGCATTTTTCAAGACTATCGCTATATATTTAATATATAGATATTTAAATAGAGTAAATAGTCAGAAATATTCATTTTTATGATTATTCTGTAATCATATTATAACCTCAAGTTTTATCTTTTAATAGCTGTAATTGTCTCTTAATCAAAATTTACCGCTTAAAAAGCACTTTTTAAAATGAAAAGACCCCGACAGTTTAACTGTCGGGGTCTTTTAACCAACTAAAATTATTAATCAAGAATAATATAAAATGGGGGGCACATTTTATATTAAGAATCAAGTAAAAGGGTCTTGGGGGCAGTGACCCTAGTACTTATTTATTAAAAAATTAAAAATATTTCGGTTTAGTATAACAAATAATCTGTAAAAACATATTGCTGTTATTGCATCGTATCTACAAGACAAAGTAATGGCAAAAAAATAAAACTTGTTAAAAATATTGCTAGACAAAGTATAGACAAAACAAATATTGTATGTTTTTAAACAACTGTAAATTAGCCAATTGTAGATTACCTGCCGATTTTATAGATAAGATACATAGACAGAAGGATAATTAAGAGTAAGATTTAAGAAATTTTATTGCGGCTCTCTGCAAGTGTCAAAAATTAGATCTCCCTTAAAATTTGTTCAAATTCTAAGTCATCATTAAGTTCCATTTTTTTCTTTATCCTATATTTTTTAGTGATGGTGCTTTCATGGGAAATTTGCAAAAGCGATGCAATTTCTTTATTCGATAAGTTTAGTTTTAACAGCGTGCAAAACTCTACGTCGTTTTTAGTAAGCTTAGAAAATCGGTTTACAAGTGTGGATTCAAATTTGGGATGAAGATTATTAAAACGAGCCTCAAACTGTTCCCAGTAATCTCTCTGTTGTATAAGGTTTTTAAGCTCTTTTTTTATGTCATCAACTTTTAAAGAGGTATCACACTTTTCTATAATTTCATTGATATTTTCCTGATAGCTGGCTATTCTTAATGCACTTGATGCCAATTCTTTTTGTTTGTCTTCTATGGTTTGGCGTTGCGTGTCTGCAAATTCCTGTTGATACAAGTGCTGCTGCTTTATAAGGTTTTTTTCGGCTTCAATACTTTTCAAAGCTTCTTTTTGTAACCTGTTTTTAAGCCAATAGCTACGAAGCAGCATCAGGATAATTATTATAATGGCCATGCTACAAAGTATGTATAAAAGGGTAAGCTTGCTTTTTGCTTCCATAGCCTTTTGTAGCGTATTGTTTTTTATTTTTAATGTTTGGGCTTTCTCGTGTTGTAATTCTTTTTGAAATTTTGCCTGTAGCTCCTTGGTACGTAAAGTAGGATCTATTCGTGCCAGTGAATCTTTTAATCTCAGGGCATTTGTTATGTCTATGAGTGCGCGTGCATCATTCTCTGTATTATTGTATGTTTCTGCAGCAGCTACGTCGAGCCTCAGTTTATCCTGAGCACTAACATTTTTATAAATAGGAATTTTTTTAGTATTCTCAATAACGACTAATGCTTCTTTGTATTTCTTAGTTTTATTAAGTGCTTCTACATATTCGGCAGCAATTATAACAGCGTCTAATGAGTTTGCTTTGGTTAATGCTTTTAGTGCTGCATCATAATTATTGAAAGAAACATCGAGATTATTTTCGAAGAAGGAAATATTGGCAATTTTCGAATAAGCAACTCCGATATGTTCTTCATCATTAAATTTCCTTAAAATAACGATGGCCTCTTTTAATGCTTTTTTTGCCTTGTCACTTTGGCTCATATGCAAAACACATTCTGCATAGTTAATTAAGGTATAGGCATAGTTGACTTCATCGTTTTTAGCCTTCATCATTTTCAGGCACTCTAAATACATGTCTTTTGCGAAATCAAAATTTCGCATTTTCATATAAGTATTGGCAAGTTTTTGATAAAGCACCGGAAGGTAATCCCTGTTTCCTTCTTTTTTTAGTATTTCAATACCTTTCAAAACATAAGTAACCGCCTTGTCATACTCTTGCATAAACTGGTAGTTAGACGACATATTACTTAATATATTCGCTTCGGCAGGTTTGTTATTGTATTTTCTGGCAATTTCTAAAGCTTCGTCCAAACAGGCAAATGACAAGTCATATTCGCCCATATTTCGATAAATAACGGAAATGTTTGTTAAGGGTCTGGACTTTATATTTGGATAGTTTTTAAGAACCGTAATTGCTTTTTTGTAATAATACAAGGCTGAGTCCTGGCGTCCTATATTGCCATAATAAATACCATACAAATTATAGGTGTTTCCTCTTAACGAATCCGGAAGTGTTTTTTGAGATAGTGCATAATCAATTAGCACTTTAGTACTATCAGGAGCTGTAGAAAGCATCTTTCTGATTTTTGTTTCGAGTGCTTTATAATTAAATGCAGGCTCCTGCCCTTTAGATATAAGAGGGCTTAACGACAGTAATAGTATGAGAAAATATTTTTGCATAATTATATTTCCATGAGCAGTTTTTCAAACTCGGCATCATCGTTAATTTCCATTTTCTTTTTTATCCTGTACTTTTTAGTAATAGCACTTTCGTGAGAGATCTGTAATAGAGAAGCAATTTCTTTATTGGATAAATTAAGCTTTAACAAGGAACAAAATTCAATGTCATTTTTAGTGAGTTTAGAAAATCTGTTCGTAAGCGTATTACCAAATTCCGGATGTAGGTTGTTAAAACGTGTTTCAAATTGTTTCCAGTAATCTTTTTGCTTCATTAAATACTGTAGTTCCTTTTTTACATCATTCACTTTTACAAATTCACTCGTATTGCATTTTTCTATAATTCCATTAATGCTATCCTGATAATTAGCCATTCTTAATGCTGCCGAGGTAAGTTCCCGTTGTTTTTCTTCTATAATTTCTTTTTGAGTATTGGTAAGTTCCTGTTCGTGTTCGTGTTGCTTTTGGATAAGGTCTTTTTCTATTTCGATAGATTTTAGCTCTTCTTTTTGCAAGCGATTTTTTAACCAGTAACTACGTAGAAATAAAAGAATAAGAATAATTATGGATATGCTTATAAGAATATACAGTATCAAGAGCATTTTTTCTGTTTGCATATCTTTTTGCAAAGCTTTGTTGTTGGCTTCGAGCGCCAGGTTTTTTTCCCGTTGCAGCTCTGTATGGAATTTTTCCTGAATTTTATCTACAGCAAGGCTTTTTTCGACACTCGAAATAGAATCCATTATGGTAATGGCACTTTGGTAAGCTCTTATGGCTTCTTTGATGCTGTTTGTGGCTTTGTAGGTGTCCGCAATGGCATTTTGATATAGTAGCTGATCCTTTTTGTTTGCTCCCTCAAACTTCTTTAAAGCTTCGATATCTGCAATTATAGTTAGAGCTTTCTCAAATTGTTTTTGCTTATTAAGCAAGTTAATATAAGCTCCACCTATGCCAATAATTTTAGGTGAATCCGCCTCTTTAAGATTGTTTAATGCGTTTTGGTATGAAAGCAGTGCTTTGCTAATTTCCTGCTGCTTTATTTCCTGCTGGGCTTGTTTAAAGTAAAATACTCCTAATGCTTCTTTGTCATTAGGGTTGTTCGATTCATTTTTATTTAAAGCATCATTTGAAAAAGATTGCGATTTTCCGGTTTGTGATTCTTTGGACTGAAAGGCGTAATCTTTTTTTTGGCCAAATGATAATGCAGCGATAAAGAGGAATACAAGGTGTAGTTTTTTTACCATAAGCATCTTGACAGTAAATTCGGTGAAACTATTTAACACAGCAAATTAACAAAATTTTATGAAACGATTTGTTTCTAAAAAATTAAATATTTTCAAGAAAACGAGAATACTTTTTCCTGAACCAGGCTACTCTCAAAACCTTTGCGAAGCAAATAGTCCATAACTTTCTTTTTCTTTTTTAAAATGTTTCCTTCATTTACAGTTTCCCATTGTTTATCGGCTATAGTATGAAAGGTTTCAAGATACTCATCGGGAGTTATTTCTTTAAGGGCGCGATCTATATTGTATTTAGAGATATTCCTTGCTTTAAGCTCATTTGTAATTCTTCTTTTACCCCAGTGTTTTATTCTGAATTTTCCACGGGCAAAACTGCAGGCAAAGCGTTCTTCATTAAGGAAATTATTGTCAATTAAATGAACAACAATAAGATCGATAGCCTGGGGTATTATATTATAACTTTTAAGTTTTTGTATAACCTCGTCATGGCAGCGTTCCTGATAAGAACAATAGTGTTCCAGTTTTTTTTGCGCTTCTTCTACCGTATACGATTTATACATTTTTTTCTTATTGCTGGATAAAGGTAAACCAAAATCCTATTAGGTTGGGATATTTAAATTTTTATGGGTATTTATTATGGCCTGCTCATTTTTATAATCTATCCAGGCCTGGCCTCTATATTTTCTCATGAGGTTGTCAAAATTCCTCATAATAAAGATATTATAAGCGGCTTTAGACAGATTGCTTATTTTTCTTGGAAAAGCTCTTAAGCTCATTGAGAAACCCGGAGTTACATATTTCATATAATGCCAATAACCTTCGGGCATATAAAGCATTTCACCATGATTAAGCTCCGCTACAAGGCCCTCGGCATACTTTAATGCAGGCCACTTGTCAAAGTCCGGATTATCAAAATCGATATCTTCTCTGGATATAAGGGCATGTGGTACTTTATAGAGATAAGGAGTTTGATCCGGGGCAAAAAGAATACAGCGTTTTTTACCATCAAAATGAAAATGAAGTATGTTTGAATAATCAATGTCATAATGAATGAAAACTTTTGAGTTTTCACCTCCAAAAAACAACATTGGTAATTGTTTTACCAAATTCAGACCTATATCGGGCCATTTAAAATCGTTTTTTAGTGATGGTACTTCTTTCATCAGGTTGTAAAGAAATATCCTGTAATTGGTAGGTTTCGACTGAAGAAGGTTAATATAATCAACCATCTTCATTTTGGCATGCGCCTCATTAAAACCATCTTTATGAGATACAGGACGATCGTCATACAACGGTACTGTTTTGTCTCCTGCTATTTCTTTTATGTAATTAAGCCTCCACTTTTCATAGGCTGGCCAGTCTTGTGTAAGCTGTTCGATTACTACCGGCTTTTGCTTTTTTACATAATTGTTATAAAAATCCTTTTTCGAAATGGTCTTTACACGTTCGATTTCTGTCAAATGTAATGGCATCAGATAAGTTGTTTTAGTATAACAAAATTAAGAAAGCGTTATGAAATTGTTAAACAAGGTTTTCATAAATTTTCGTAACAACGCTTTTTATTTTTTATGCAGGATGCTGCAAAATAAAAAGCAGCCCCGAAAGGCTGCTTCTCAAAAAAATAATAGTTGTGATTATTACTTTTTAACAATAAGGAATTCACTTCTCCTATTTTGAGAGTGCTGTTCGTCCGTGCAGTTTTCACCGCAGTTAACTTTAGGTTCACTCTCACCATAACCTTGTCCTGATATTCTTTTTCCGTCGATGCCTCTTGATATAACATACTGTACGGTTGCTTTTGCCCTGCTGTCAGAAAGTGCTAAATTATATTCTGCACTACCTCTGCTATCAGTATGGGATTTAACCATTATAACCATATTAGGGTTTTGCTGTAGTACCTGAACCAATTTGTCAAGTTCGCTTGCACCTTCTTTAGTTATATTACTCTTGTTATACTCAAAATAAATCTCGTTAAGTTTTATTTCGTTACCTACAATAAGTACATCTATTGGAGTTAGTTCTACAGAAATATTTGTAACACGCTCTCTTGTCTTGGCAATAGGAGCAGAATTTTGTAGATATCCATCTTTAGATACTTGTATTACATAAGCCCTATCGCAATCTACACTATATGTTGCCGTGCCATTGGCATCTGCAGTTGTAGTTTCGATCACGTTGTTTCTTTCGTCAAGGATAGCAATTTTGGCATTTGCCAAAAACTTACCTGTTTTAGCATCTTTAGCCTGTACAATTGCCTCAACGCCGCAAATAGGAGTGGCAAGATAAAGGTTATCTACACCTGCTTTATTACTGGAAAAGAAGCCTATGTTTTTGGTGTTATTAAAGCTAAAAGCAAAGTCATCTTTTTGTGAGTTTACAGGCATTCCAAGGTTTATGGCTTCTGTATCTTTTGAAAGGTCTATCATAAAAATATCCATTCCTCCAAAGCCTTTCCTTCCTTCAGATGCAAAAAACAATTTATTGTCATCTGTTATATATGGGAAATTTTCCCTGCCCTCAGTATTTACTTTAGAACCAAGATTTTCGGGTTTTCCGTAGCTGTTGCCACCTTTAACCTCTACTTTCCAAATATCGGTGCTGCCACCCATAGATCCATCTCTGTTTGATGCAAAGTACAATGTTTTACCATCTTTACTTATGCTTGGATTTCCGGTAGACCAGCGTTTGTCATTAAAAGGTAATGGCTGTACATCGCCCCAATTGCCATTGGTTTTAGTTGCTTTAAAAAGGTATACAAGACCTGTTCTTTGTCCCGGAGTATCTTTTTCAAATTTACCCTCTTTAAAACTCTCACTGGCAAAATACATTGTGTTCCCATCGGCAGTTACAGTAACTGGGCCATCGTGCCATTTTGTATTAAGGTCTGATAGGGGAGTGGGCTCACTAAAGGTGCCATTGGCATTATAAGTGGCCGTATAAATATCAAGATAAGGCTCTTCGTTCCTGCCATAAGTTCTTCGGGCAGTATTACGCGTGCTGGCGAAATAGAAGGTGTTATCGTCTGTTACGAAACCACTAAAATCGGCATATTTTTTATCGTTTATGTCCAACAGCTTTTCATCAAACAGTTTCGTTTGTGTTTTTAGCTTTGGCAAATAGTCCGGATCCTGATTAAATAAAACAGCTCTTTGATCTTTTGGAGCCATTGATGCAAATTTTTGCATTTGTTTATTGGCCTCCTCATACTTGCCTTCTGCTTTTAGCATTTGGGCGTAGCGGTAATACACTTCCGGGTCTTGTGGTTTTGTCTCTATAAGCTTGGCATACCATTGTATTGCCTGTTTAGAGTCGAACAGGTTGTAATAACTTTCTGCTAATTGCCTGTATACGTATGGGTCTTTGCCTTTATTGGCCAGTTTTAAATATTCTTTGGCAGCATCTACATATTCAAATTTAGCGAATAATTTATCTGCCGTTTCGGTATTTTTATTTTGCCCGGCCATGGCCATGGTTGCAAGCAAACTAAGAGAGATGTATAATTTTTTCATCTATAATTGGCTTTATGTTAAAAATAACGTGGTGAACGGGATACTTTTTTCGGGAAGTTCAGATCGAATAATAACATGATCTCATGCGATGCAG
>RCUH01000772.1_pt1 | contig 28595 bp, 26 predicted proteins | sample 2166191 | NCBI WGS metagenome assembly RCUH01 (sample SAMN09932848, study PRJNA488358) | compost metagenome | feature: garden; material: soil; isolation source: compost soil in an enriched community after 214 h of incubation | place: Germany: Experimental Botanical Garden Goettingen | collected...
AGATTAAAGTGCTGAAAGATCATCCCGATTTTGCGGCGATGCTTCTGAAGATCACCTTTGCCCAGTGCGGTCAGGTTAACTCCATTCACCCACACTTCACCTGAAGTAGGGCGTTCCAGCAGGTTAATACAGCGGATCAGCGTACTCTTCCCTGCGCCCGAATGACCGATTACGCCGAAGATTTCACCCTTTTGAACCTCGAGATTCAACCCCGAAAGCGCCGTCGTGGATTTCTTCTTCGTTCCGTATGTCTTAGTCAATTGTTTTAGCTCAATCAAAACTTCGATCCCCCTCTATATCACAAACGAAAAGAGCCCTCAGCAGAATTGTAGGGCTCTCGTAATTGAGACTTTGCCTTCTCATCTGCCAGAATCGTAACGAAATACGTTTCTGAAGGATTTAGCACCATGTCATTTTAGCTCAATTCATTGGGTTCTACCAGAACTTAATTGAATTGTGCACAAATCGGTTGCCGGGCTTCATCGGGCCTGTCCCTCCGCCACTCTTGATAAGAAATATGAAATTTTTCATTCATAAATTGAAATCTTTTCTGAAACTGATTCTCAGTATAGTGGCTTTTATACTGTTTGTCAAAGACAATTTATTCATTTTTGCATATTATTCCGATTTGATTGGTTGCTTATATAAAAATTGGTAAATTCAAAGGCTGTGTGAAGCGATTCCAGCACTACCTGGTAGCTTTGTGTAAGGTCTGCCAGGTACTCATCCAGGTTCTCCAATTCAAGCCTCCCCTGCATCGCTTGATGCTTGTGCCACAGATCATCCTGCATCTCCGCATTCATGTAGTGAATCTCCGTATTCCGTCTCCGCCGTAGGCGCGAGACATAATCCTTGCGTCCTTCATAAATGGACATCAGCTTATTCCCAAGGTCACTATGTACATTGAGATAATGGAATTGGCGAAGTACCGTAAAATAAGAATAATGCGGCTTAACTTTGGCGGTGTTCAGCTCATACAGCTCGTTAAGGAGGGTCCCCAGCTTATCCAGCAGGGAGAAGACCCGTATGAACCCATCTTTGTAGAAATACACATAGCGGGCATAGTCCCCCTTCTCATCAGGGCCCATGTCGTTCATAAACCGGGTATGCACCGCCCTGCGGAAGAATGCCGCCGCATACGTGCACTGCTCCAATTCATCTATCGACGAAATCAGTCCGTAAGTCCACACTTGAAGCTTGAAATAATCCTGCTTCTGTTCAAGATTCATGTCCATTTTCTTCTGGAACAGCTGTGCCGTACGTCCCATGGCTTCCAGCGTGTCCGCGAACAGTCCCTCATTCTTACGAGGCGGTTCCCCTAGCAGGCTGCGCAGCATAGGCTCCCTCCTTTCTTTTTATGCAAAATAACTCTTCCAGCGCTGATCCACCAGCTTCACAATATCCTCACGAGGGAACAGCTCATCCGGATAGCCTGGCTTCATTCGGGCATCAATCACGATAGGAAGACTGTATGCCAGGTGATGCTGACGCACTTCTGCATCCGCATAGATATCCGAAGCAGGATTGAAACGGGTGAAGACAGTCCAGGTGAACGCATTAGAGCTCTGCGCCACTTCCCGGGCGTGATCTACCAGAACAACCAGTGGCCAAGCCGTTCCCTTCTCCCTGAGCCGAGCAAGCAGCCGGACCGGAAGCTCCGGTTCCTGTTCATACGCAGCACCGGACACCACAAGACATCCATCGTGGAATGCGGCAATTTCATCGATTTCGGCTATTTCGCCTTCTGTGTATTCCCGCGGCAGCTCCCGAACGGGATCGCCTACACCGATGAGAATCGCTTTGCTGCCGTGATTAAGCTTAAGTCCCGTATAATCAAGTGTATCATTGGAGGTTTTATTAAATATGAATAAATCCGTCTGCGGATTGAAACGTTCTAAGATGGTCTTAAGCGTGATTTTGATATCCGCCAAATCAACAGAGACATTCGTAAGCATTAAGAATTTAGTTAAAGACAGCTGACCTTCACCGAGAATTCGGAAGCCGGCAACTAAAGCTTCCCGTGAGTAGCTCTCCCGGACGACTGCGGAGGCCAGGGCATGGAAGCCGCTCTCGGAATAGGTCCAGAGCGACCGGACACTTGGCATAACCACTGGAAATGCCGGCGACAGAAGCTTTTGCAGAAAGTCACCGATATAATAATCTTCCTGGCGCGGCTTACCCACAATGGTTGCCGGATAGATCGCATCCTTACGGTGCCACATATGGCTGACCTTAAGCACCGGGAACTCATGCTGAAGAGAATAATAACCGAAATGGTCACCGAACGGCCCTTCAAGACGCCGCTCATGTGGAGGGACGAAGCCTTGAATCGCAAATTCGGCTTCTGCCGGAATCCGGTGGCCTCCCATCGGATTAACGGCCATAGGCAGCTTTTCCCCTAGAATGAAGGAGGTCACAAGCAGCTCCGACACATGCTCCGGTACGGGTGCAATGGCACCGGCTATCAGGGCTGGAGGACCGCCGAGGAATACAGATACCGGAAGTGCCTCCCCGCGCTTTTCTGCTTCATGATAGTGGAACCCGCCGCCTTTCTGGATCTGCCAGTGAACCCCCGTAGTCTGGTCATCGTACACCTGAATCCGGTACATGCCCAGATTATTGTCCTTAGTTTGAACGGGATTCTCAGTATATACCAGCGGCAAGGTCACAAACGGACCTCCGTCTTCCTGCCAGCTTGTCACTCTGGGCAGATCCGCAAGCGGACGATCCGTCCGGCATACCTGCAGAATCGGCGCCTCTCCCTTGGGTACCGTTTTCATACCTACCTTTAACACTTCCCGAATTAGTCCGCGCTCATTCCACAGCGCTTTGGGAGTTGGTGGCAGCAAGGTGGTCATAGCCCCAACCAGACGATTCGCCAGCTCCTCCGGTCTCGGTCCGAAAGCCATTTCGACACGACGCGGAGTACCAAACAGGTTGGTAACGACCGGGAAGGGCGTTCCTTTTACATTGGTGAACAGCAGGGCCGGTCCTCCCTCTTCAATAACCCGGCGGTGAATCTCGGCAAGCTCCAGATAAGGATCAACCGGTACATCCACAACAGCCAGCTGCTTGTCCTTGCGAAGAGCCTCAATCCACTGCCTTAAGTTCCTGTAACCCATAGACCATACCTCCTCTAATAATTAAAACGATTCTCCTGCTCCTAAACTTATGTAAAGCTCCGCAGCAATGCGGAGCTTTGGGTCGATGCATATTACTTTATTTACTCTACTGTAGATTACGCAGATCCGCCATTCCTTTGTGTATCCGTTATGCCTTTGTGTATCCGTTATTCCTTCGTTCTGCTAAGCAGCCAGGTTCTGACGCTCATATAACTAAGTACGCCGAATAAGCAGGCCAGAACGAAGATGTGTGACAAGGACGCGAAGATATACATACGCGGATTCGTAAGGTTCAATACGAGAAAAGCGCCTGTGAAAATTTGAACGATTACAAGCACAGTTGCTGCAATCCCCAGTGATCTGATCTCCTTGTTACCCGGATGCTTCCGATAGGCAAAGTGACCAAGAATTCCGATAACTATGAACAGGGTCATTGCTCCCAGACGGTGAATGAATGCGATAGCCACACCGCCAGTAAGCTCGGGAATCACTTCCCCGTTACAGAGCGGCCAACCACTGCAGCCTCCCGCTGAATTCGTATGACTGACATAAGCTCCTAAATACACAACGATATAAGTATAACATGTGGCGAACCACACCAAGTTACGAAATGTCTTGCTTACGCGGCTAGTTGGAAGCTTTGGCATGTTGGCCTCTTCCCGTTCTTGCTCACGCATTCCGAGGGCAAGCATCAATGAGCTGGCAAAAGCAATCAGCGAGAATCCGAAATGAAGAGCCATAACGGCAGAAGATTGAGAGAACACGACCGCAAAAGCCCCCATGATGGCTTGGACCACAACGAAGATCAGTGCGAACAGGGCATACAGCTTCAAGTCACGCCGTTCCTTGCGATAGAGCATAAAGGCAACAAATGCAGCCAGAGCAAAGAGCCCCGCAGCCCCACTAACTGCTCTATGTGACCATTCAATCAGCGACGACAGGGTATGAGCGGGTACGAACTTCCCGTTACACAGCGGCCATTCACGGCCGCAGCCAAGGCCCGCATCCAGCTTGGTTACTGCGGTTCCGCCCAAGGTAGCCATCAGCATCACAAAACTGGAGGCATAACTGAGCCATTTTAGACGTTTGGTATTCAAGATTTCCTCACCTGCTATATAAATTTAATTTAAGCAATTTGGAATTGCTCTTTCATTATAACCGATGAGTATGTACATATCATAAGTCACTTGTGACAAAATGTTCAAATCATAAGGACGGCGCCACCCCTTTTAAGGATGACGCCTGTGACATTGATTATTGCTTTTAATTCTCCTTGCGTTCCGCTGTATCGTGGAGAGTTCGGTATACATCCAGGGCTTTGTTCAGGAAGTCTTCAATCTCTTCGCGTGATTTACGCGCTTTATTGACGAATCTGACCAGTTCGCGTCCATCGGTATAGGCAACGAAGCTCGGAATGCCTAGAATGTTCTGCTCTTGACTCACGTCTCCAACCTTGTCTACATCCACTTGAAGGAACGTAATACGATCCCCATATTTCTCCTCAACTTCAGGCATGAATGGATCGATGAACTTGCAATCTCCGCACCAATCGGCTTTGAAGACGGCGACGACCAAATTACTGGACTGCGTTTCAACCGTAAACGCACCTGCAGATGTCACTTCTTTCATGAGCTTCATTCCTTTCCATAGTTATCTCTCTTAGTCAATCAAACTGAAGAGTGGAAGTCAAACTTTTAGGCCATAATGTGACTAAAATCTTCTTTTTGATGAAAGAGAGGAATCATGATGAGCGAGCCTCTTGGGCAGGATAACCCCAAATCCCCCGGCCTTGCTGCCGTATTAAAAGAAATGTTGTTCACTTTCCCTACCATGGTCAGTGAGGTCGTGAAGAGCAAAACAGCGGGAATTGCAGCTTCATCACGTCTTCGGGAGGAGCGGGTTAGCCTGGATTGGAATGAGGCTTCGGCCCGGACCGTCTATACAGAAATTGAGGACCTGCTCCGCCGAAGCGGTCAGGGCAGAAAAATAGACGAACACCTTGCTGTATCCCAACTTCCTGACGGACTGACCCGGGAAGATAAGGACATTATTCTCGAAATTGAGGAATCTGTCAGCCGCAGCAATGTCAGCAATCTAACCCGGACTGAAGCCTATCTTAGATGTTACCAGGCTTACCCCGAGCTTCACTGGTCCTTCCTGGCTCATATGGTATCCCGCAATGCGGGCTGGAATATGAGTGATCTGCGCGGCGGCCAAATGTACCCTCTGCTCAGCGAAACAAGTAAGGAGTCGACATACCGCTTTCTGGAAAGGTGCAATGCACTTATATTCCAGGACGCTTATCCGCAGCTTCTTCTGTATATGAAGAGCCGGGAGATCGGCTCAAGCCTTTTTTACCTGCTCCCACATTTTCATGTATCCCGCTTCATGCAGCCTTTCTGGGAACGTTTCTGGCTGGAACGGGGCAGTGCCCTGCTTGCTGTGGGGCTGATCATCAATGAACAGAATTATATTGAGAAAAGGGTCGTCAGGCACCCGTACTTCCAGAATCGGGTAACCGATAAAGCCAATTTTCATCTCCACAGCTGGGCAGGACTCAATCAGATTGTCTTCCCTCTGCTCGAGGAGGAGGATGATCTGAGTAACTCTGGCGGGGAACAATCCGGCTCTGAATCGTTATGTCCAGATGGCCATATCCCCCGGCTTGCCGGAAGGATTCTTGGCGATTTCTCAAGTCTCACCGCTCGTATTACATTCGGAAAAAGCCTGTATGCCCTGCTCTTCGGCTTGACCTCCTTGCGTAAAGGAAGTGAAGCCTTTGCTTCGCGTATTCCCCATACGGGTTCAAGGGCAGATTATTGGCCGGGTCTCTTCACCCCAAACAAAGAAGAAGCCCTGACCACCGGTTTAGAGGGGGCAGAGCTTCTTGAACAAGGGAGTCTTCCCCCAGGCAAGCGCCTATTTGCGCCAAAGCTGCTTGATGCCTGGGGTGATACGAGCTACGAGCCGATCTCCCGTGAGGACTGGATGCAGGACCATAGCGCTCTGGATGGGCTGAGCAAGCCGCAGCAGCCTTATTTATGTGATATCAGCTTTGAGCATCGGCTGGGTATCATTAAAACGGCCTTCGCTCATGATGCAGCGGGCACTGCCCATTAATGAGCCGAAGTGCTTGAACCTCGCTGAAGTCTCATCAGCGGCCGAAGTACCTTTTGCAATACTCGTGGATAACTGCCCAGCTCATCTCTGCGAACGACACGCAGCACCACCAGCATCACAGGGTATAGAATCAGAATAGCCACACCTACCAGGCAGCAGGCCAGGAAGAAACCGACTCTTGGAGGCAGGAATGAAGTTGTCAGATCACCCAGATAATTCAGTCCGTAACCAGCGCCAAACAGAATGACTACGGTCAGCAGGAAGCCCGTCCAGCGTCCGCGCATAATTTCAAATGAGACCATTTGTTTCATGGAGCGCAGATTAAGAAGGGTGATGACAAGGAAACAGAGCCCGGTAGCCCCGATGATGCCGTAGATTCCGAATATAGCTGCCAGTGCGAAGCTGGCGATCAGCTTAATTACAATTCCAACAATGACGTGACCCATCGACAAATTCACCTTGCCCATACCGATAAGGATCGAACTTGTGATGGACATCGTGATCTGAAAGATGGTTCCCAAAGTCAGCAGACCAATAATCCCGCTGCCTTCCAGGCTGCTGAACAGCAGACCATTCACGGAGTAAGCCGCTGAACACAGAATGATCACAATGGGCATACCGGTAAGGATAGATACGCGCATAGCCAGTGTGATCTGACGCTCCAGATGCGGACGGTCCCCGCGGGCAAAGGCGGCTGCGATAACCGGCAGGAGCGATGCGCTGAGAGCTATGGACAGGATCGGCGGTATCCCTGCGATACTCTGAGCCCGGCTTCCAAGGATACCCAGCGTATTTGTTGCGGCCAGGTTGCCCATTTGATCGATCAGAAGCGGCTTGACAAGGGTTCCGTCAATAAAGTTAATAGCTGGCACAGCCAGAGATGAGAGAACAATAGGAATAGAGAGCTTGAAGATATCGCGGTAGATACGCATCAGCGGGATCTGCTCAGACCCTGCGGACAGATCTTCCAGCTGCAGCTTCCGGTCATCTCTGCGCATCTTGATGGAATACCAGAGCATAATTCCAAAGGCAGAAATACTCCCGAGCACCCCGCCGAAGGATGCCCCTGCTGCTACCCACTCATCTGAATAGTTAGCATGAAGCAGGAAGAAGGCAAGTCCAATCCCGGTAATAACTCGTAACACCTGCTCCATAATCTGAGATATCCCATTTGCGGCCATATTGCCTCTACCCTGGAAATATCCTCGCATCATCGCGATGGTCGGGAACAGCAAGAGAGCTGGAGCCAGTGCCCGAATGGCAGGTGTGGCCTCAGGCTGCTTTGTGTAGTATGCATAGACGGGTGCCAGTACATAGAGCAGTAACGTCATGACTACTCCGATAAATACGGCGAAGATCAGTGCTGCTTTATATACCCTGTTCGCCTCTCCCGGGCGCTTTAGGGCATAGCGTTCCGAGACCATTTTGCTAAGAGTGCTCGGGATTCCTGCGGTTGCAACTGTCAGCAGCATTAGATATACATTGTTCGCCACGGTGTAAGACGCGTTGCCGACCGCTCCGAAAATATGCTCAAGCGGAACCCGCTGCACTAGGCCGAGGACCCTTGCCACCAATGCAGCAGCGGCCAGGATCAGCGTACCTTTGATAAAAGACTCTTTCTTAGACAAACCCTTTTCCCTTCTTTCTCATGATCCAAGTCACAGCATTTCCTAGAAAATCCAAATAAAGAACAGGATAATCATAACGATCTCAAGGAGGATCTTAACGACCATGCTGCTGAATAGACCTACAACAGAGCCGAACCCGACCTTAAGTGATTTTTGAAAAGAGGAGCCCGAGAGCAGTTCCCCTGCCACTGCGCCCACAAATGGTCCTATAATCAGCCCGAACGCGGGAATCACAAAAGGTCCTATGATCGCACCTATGGTACTTAGCCATACGGACGCTTTGCTTCCGCCAAACCGCTTAACGCCCCATGCGCCAACCGCATAGTCTGCAGCCAGTAGAACAATGACGATAAGCGTCTGAATCGTCCAAAATCCCCACCCAAAATGCTCGAAGGTGAAGAACCATCCATACACCAGAAAAGCGGCGTAGACAGCAATAACACCAGGCAGGACGGGAATTACCGCTCCCGCGAGCCCAACGATGAACAGACCGATAACCAGAATCCAGCCTAGGATGTCCATCCGGGAATCACTCCTCCGTCAAAATAAACTTCTGGATGACCTCTGCAATCCCATCATCATTGTTGGATGCCGTAACGTAATCCGCATTCTCCTGAACGGCAATCTGCGCATTCCCCATGGCTACGCCAAGGCCAGCGGCCTGAATTGCCGCCAGATCATTCAAGCTGTCACCCACAGCGATCACCTGGGACATATCTAGTCCAAGAAGGTCACATACGATCTTGATGCCCGTTGCCTTATTCACGCCCTGCGGATTAATCTCGTAATTGTACGGTGATGAGTTCGTGATCTCAAGGCCCCCCATCTCCTGAAGCCTCATCAGAATCTTGTGACGCAGATCCGCGTCTTCGGTATGATAACCAAACTTAATCCACTGGTTCGTATCCAGCAGCGCAGGGTCCCAATTCTTCTCATTATAAGAACCTTCAACGGCGTACGCCCAGAACCAGACACCATATTCTGCAGCAATGGCATGCATCCTGGCAATGAGTTCTTTATCAAACAGCTCTCTGCGATATAATTCGTGAGGCGTCTTCCATACCTCACTTCCGTTGACAGTCACCATTGGCGTCTGCAGTCCAAGCTGATCTCCAAAGGGAACGGCCTCATCAAAAGATCGTCCTGTAGACAAACAGACATGAACACCTGCAGCTGTCGCCTTGCCGATCCATTCCGCTGTCTTTGGTGAAATCTCGTGGTTGTCAGTCAGTAAAGTCCCATCCATATCGAGTGCAAGCAGTCGGTATCTCATCCGTTCATCCTCCATCTTTAATCTATATAAGCTGCACCTTGAAATTTTAACATTTGAACGGTTGTAACTACAGGGAATGCTTGGACTTTCGGCCGCTGTTATCCCCGGATTTCTTGATTTATACCGCTCTTAGCGGTGGAAATCCGGAGACAAAGGCGGTCGCTGGCGCTCCTGCAGTTCCAAGCTTCCCCTCCGTCACGCCCTCCTGTATGTTATTTTTAAAAGTGCACTATATATAGTTCTCTGTATTTTCTCTTATACATATCTTAGTCATTCTACCACAGGTCCAACTGACCAACAAAGAACTCCATCCAAACCAAATAACCGCGCTTCGGCCCAGAAGGCTGAAACCCGGTTAATTGGGATCAAGGTCTATTCTGTTCGAACTCCAGCTCATCCTGCCAGCACAATGAACGCCAGAACACCAAGAGTGATTTTAGCTCGCTGCAGCGGGCTCTTCTTCACTTTAATCTCCATGGGTTATCCTCCTCAGTAAATAGCAAATGTAACGCCGCAAGGAATTCTTGCTCTAAGTAAATAATGTTTCCTTAATACAAATTTTATGCAAAATAAGGATAAAAAGCAAGGGGAATTCTCCCCCTGCTTCGTAAATACCCAGCCCAATTTGGGTCGGCCGCCTGCTTGTATGCTTCTACAGCCTTCGTCAATTTCGCTTGGAAGCTTCACCGAGGCCATATACGGCATCATAAGCATCAAAGATTCTGCGGGCTACAGGTGCCGCACTTTGGGCGCCAAATCCACCTTCGGGAATAACCACCGCCACCGCAAGCTTTGGCTTATCCCGGGGAGCAAATGCGATAAACACTCCGTTATCGATTTTCTGGCGTCCCACCTGCTGAGTGGACGTTCCTGTTTTACGGGCGAAATCATATTTGAAGCCGTCAAAGGAGCTCACCTTGGTAGCCATACCCTTAAGAATCACATTCCAGTAGGCTGAACTGAACTTAGCCTCATTCAGTACCTTCGGTTCATATTTCTTCACGATGTTTCCCTTTGCATCCTTAATCATGTTAACCACATGGGGTTCCATTCTACGGCCTTTCGAAGCCAGCATAGCTGTGTACTGAGCAAGCTGCATAGTTGTATATTTGCCCTGTTGTCCAAAAGAAGCGTAGGCCAGCTTCGATTGCGAAGTTTCATCTTTATTTTTGAAATATTCTCGCCAGCCTTCATATTCATTGGGCAAATCCACCCCTGTCGCAACGCCCAGACCGAACTGCTTCATATATTTGTCCCACTTGTCGACTCCCTCACTTCCAAACCTTGAATAAAGTCTCATCCCCACCATTTCAACCATGAATGTATTTGAAGATTCCCGAATCGCGGACTGTGGGGTTAAGCTGCCCGGTGCATGCCCGGAAGCATTCTTAACCGTAGTCCCATCCTTACCAAATTCAGCGACACCATCATCATAATAGGTGCTGTTCGTGCTAAACAGCTTCTCATTCAGACCTATGAGAACAGATAAGGGCTTAATCGTTGAACCCAGCAGCACAACGGATTCCGGATGGGTCTTGCTGCTGCTCGGGAGGAACGAGCGGATGGTTCCATTTTGATAAATATATTGAATCTTGTTGAATTGATCATGCGTAATTCCGCCGGTATGCCATACATTCGGATCATAATCCGGCATGCTTGCCATAGCCACCACGTTCCCGGTATCCACTTCCATAGCTACTGCGAAGCCAGTCTTCGCATTGGGATGAGGCTCCCCATTAACAGCATGGGTATGCAGCCAGCTCAGTTGGTCAAGGATCGCTCTCTGAGCAGCAATCTGGATATCCTTATGGATATTCAGGATAAGATCGTGTCCCTTCTCCGGCGGCGTGATTCCCGCGATACCCGTAGCCATATTCCGCGGATCTACGGAAATACGTCTATACCCGTTCTTGCCCCTTAGTTCCTGCTGATACTGAAGCTCAATGCCGTCATATCCCACATCTTCCAGCTCCGTGTACTGAAGGGCCGGATCCGTACTTTTCTCTGCCCGAATTTTCTTATAAACTTTGAGGCTGGTTGACGCCCCTTTGAATTTCTTGATATATCCAACGGTTTGAACCGCGACCCCATTAATCCCGCTGGCCGGATCCGTATAGTAATTCCGAATGCTATCCTCAGCCACATATAAGCCCGGGAACTCCGCCTTATGCTCCGTGAAATAAGCAACCTCTTTATTAGTTAGTCCCGCCTTAAGCCTGCGCGGGGTAAAACCGGAGCTGCGATCTGACTTCAGATCCATGGCATGAATGATATCTGCCTGCGTATGCTTCTCTCCGGCCGGATCCCCAAGCTCATTAAATTTAGTCACAAGCAACTTCGTAAGCTCTCTGGCCTTCGATTCATTCTTGCCCGTATACTCTGCAGTCAGCGTCATATATAGGGATTGCACAGGTATAGAATAAGCCAATTTCACATTTGAAGCATCGAATATCGCTCCCCGGATTGGAGGCAGCGGAACATTCACAATATTAGGGTCTCCCCCCTGCTGCTTAACAATCTCAGGACCCTGTACGAATTGAAGAACAGCCAGACGGATAATAATGACGGTGAATATAATAAAGGAACAGAAGAAAAAAAGGTTCAACCGGGTAATCAACTGTTTCTTCTTGACTACTTCCTGTTCCTGCTCACTGGGATTCACATGGATGCGCATAGGGATTAGGACACCTGCCTTATTCTATAAGGAATTATTTTCCTTATTATCATATGCATTTCCCTAACGCTAAAGCAAATTAATATAAAAGACGATCCTGGCAGGACTGTGAAAGTCTTACCAGGATCGTCTTAACTTATATCTTATCTGGTGGTTCCGGTCGATTGACCCGTTGTACCTGTGGCTGTATCCCCGGTTTTCTTCAGCGTTTTCTTAGGAATACCATCCAGGCCATACTCCATGTCATAAGCGTCAAAAATCTTTCGGGCAATCGGCGCCGCACTTTGCGCTCCGAATCCCCCCTCAGGAATAACTACCGCCACCGCAAGTTTTGGATTATTACGCGGTGCAAAAGCAATAAAAACCCCGTTATCGACAGGTCTCCCTCCGACACTTTGTGTTGAGGTCCCTGTCTTACGAGCGAAATCATACGGGAAGTTGTCAAAGGCGCTAACATCGGTCGCCATTCCTTTCAGAATTTCATTCCAATATGAGTTCTTAAATTTCGCTTCGTTGAGAACTTTAGGTTCGAACTTCTTCACAATGTTCCCTTTGGAGTCCTTGATCATATTGACCAGATGCGGCTCCATCCTTTTCCCGCGGGTTGCCAGCATGGTTGCATACTGGGCAAGCTGCATCGTGGTATACTTCCCCTGCTGACCGAAGGATGCATAGGCAAGCCGGGATAATGCAGTTTCCTTCTCATTAGTGTACTCCCGGAATCCGAGATATTCATTAGGAAGATCGACGCCTGTGGATACGCCAAGACCAAACTGCTTCATGTATCCATCCCACAGATCGATCCCTTTTTCCCCATATTTCTTATAGAGTCTCTCCCCGACCATATCCACCATAAACGTGTTGGAAGAGTGGCGGATCGCATCTGCCGGGCTGTTCAGATATCCATACACGTGACCCTGGGAGTTCTGAACCCTTGAAGAGTCATTCTTACCGAAAGTCGCGTAGCCCTTATCATAGTAAGGCGTGCTGGTCGTGAACAATCCGTTATTCAGACCGATTAAGACCGACAGCGGTTTAATCGTTGATCCAAGCAGGACTACCGACTCGGGATGCTGTCCCTTCTGTCCTGAACCAAAGGAACGAATTGTCCCGTTCTGATACACGTTCTTAATCTTGTCATAGTTGTCACTGGAAATTCCTCCGGTGCGCCATACATTCGGATCATAATCCGGCATACTCGCCATGGCGACCACATTTCCTGTGTTCACTTCCATGGCCACCGCGAAGCCTGTTCTGGCATTCGGGTGATATTTACCGCTGACGGGATGATTATGCAGCCAAGTCAGCTGTTCCATAATGGCCTTCTGCGCAGCCAGCTGCACATCGCTATCGATATTCAGATAAAGGTCATGTCCTTTCTCCGGCGGAGTCACTTCCGCAATTCCGCTGGCCATGTTCCGCGGGTCAACCGAGACGCTCTTGAACCCGTTTCTCCCACGCAGTTCATCCTGATATTGATATTCCAGGCCGTCAAAGCCGACATCCTCCGTATCGGTGTACTGCAGAGCTGGATCGTCTGCCTTACCCGTCTTCAGCTTGTAGAAATCCAAGCTGGTGGATGCCCCTTTGAATTTCTTGATATAGCCAACGGTCTGAACAGCAAGCCCATTAACACCATCTTTCGGATCGGTGTAGTAATTTCGGATACTTTCCTCGACCACGTCGATCCCAGGATAATCAGACTTATGTTCCATAAAATAAGCAATTTCTTTATTGGACAGGCCGACCTTCAGACGACGAGGTGTAAAGCCTCCACTTAGACGCGACTTGAGATCCATCGCTTCAACAACCTGGTCAACCGTCAGCTTCTCGCCGCCCTGGTCCCCCAGTTCATTGAACTTGGCGACCAATTTCTCTGCCAGCACCTTCGCATTCGCTTCATTCTTCCCTGTGTATTCATTCGTGAGCGTCATGTAGAGCGATTGAACGGGGGTGGAGTAGGCTAATTTAATATTCTTCCGGTCATAGATCGTACCACGGGTTGGCGGAAGCGGGATATCCTTTACTGCAAGATTGCCTCCCTGCTTAATCAGACTCGGTCCTTCAACAAACTGTAGAATGGCAAGACGGACAATGATAACTGTAAAAATAGCAAATGCACTGAAAAAAAACAGATTAAGCCGGATATTAAAATGACGCTGCTGCGTCGCTTCCTTCTCTCTCGGGTCATCTTGGTAATTCTTTTTCATCGGTTCCTCCTACTTACTTTGGAAAGCTTGGTGTACTCCGTATTTTAACATAGCGCTGCCTCGTCTCGCGAATTCTTTAGAATCGGTCCACTTAGACAGCCTTGTCAGCGATATGTGTCTCGTTAAATGCCTTTGGATCAAACCAGTCTCCACTTTGTGCCCAGGTTGGATCAAGCGGGACCCACTTCCCCAGCTCACTCAGGTATACCTCATTCCATGCATGGGGGCCGTACCCACCCTGACCGTTATAACCGAGTCCTGTAATCACCTTAACTTTAAGCCCTTGTGAACGGGCCATGACGGCATACAGACGAGCATAATCAATACAAACACCGAGTTTGGTATCGAACGTCATCTTCGGAGTTTGCTCATGCCAAATTTGCTTTTCTTCGTAATCTTTCACTTTATTGTAGTCATAGTTAACACGTGTCCCTACCCACTCGTAGAGTTTGCGGGCCTTTTCTTCATCGGTTGAAGCTCCCTTGACCACGGCTGCGGCAGCTTGGGTAATATTGTCCGGCACCTGAGCGTCGATAACCTCGTATCTGCGCTGCATAATACCGTTAAGCTCTTCTTCAACACTGCGTGTAAATACGGGAAGCTTGTCTTTGATCAGACTTCCGGATATCGGTTCAATAATGGTCTGGGCACCTTCTCGATAAACTGGTGAAGCTTCGACATAGTGACTAAATTGGCTGTTCGGATACAACGTCACAATGATGAATAAGGCCGCAATCACCACAATGCAGCGCGCCCCGCCAATCACCGCTCCAATTCCGGCTCCCGTAAGTCTGCTTAGTACCGAAGAGGGTCTGTCCCTGTCTCTTCCGCCCCACCCGCTGAATAGAGCCGTTCCTCCGAACACCAGTGCAGCAAGCAGACCAAGAATGGAACGGATGACCCAGTATCCAATAATAAAAACAACGGCGAAGCGCATAAGAGGGAACTCACGGATTGCTGTAATGAGCGTATAGTAAATTTGTTCCCATTTGCTTAAATCTCGTGCCGGCAGAGCAACCGCCGACAACCACTTCTGAACAAGGGGCGACAGCCACATTGCAAAAGGAATGGACAAGGCGATTCCCACCAAGGACAGAATCCCTCCACTAATCAGAGAGAACAGACGTCCTGCGGATCTGGAACCGCCTCGAAAGAGTCCCTGCAGGACAGAGACAGCGATAATCAGAATTAACAGTAGATTAACAAAATTATAGTTTTGCACATTTTGAACCCAGTCTTGCACGTTCAAAAAACCCCTCTCTTGATCGTTTGGACTCAAAATGGTAGTTGTTATTTCGAGTTCCCTTTAGCTTCTTGAATGAAAGCATTCAGTGCATCACTGCGGCTCCATTCGCCGAGAGATACATCCCGGAATGTAACTTTAACTTTATCACTGTCAGCCTTCCCTGTGACTTCCAGATTGGGTGACTTGATCACAAAGGTTCCATCCGGATTCTGCGTGAACTTGGCCTCTTTAGCTTCGCTTGTCATCATCTTGATCGCTTCATTCTTCACCACATCAGTCGTTTGTGTAGTAAGGGTGGACGCCACTTGTCCCAGATCCTTCAATGAAATTCCGCTGTATATGACTAAGAAGGCCACAATAACCAAAATCAGCCCCCATTTCACCACAGTTTTAACTAAATTTACTATTAGCAGCAGCGCTACCAACGCAATAACAAACAAAAGCCAATTTTGCTTGAAAAAATCAATCCAAACTTGCACGTCCATCCTATTTATACACTCCTAATTTCGTCAATTTGTGGAGCCTTACCGGCAAAACGCCAAGTTGCTCTATATATTATACATGATGGCCATATGGGATGTCAGCCTAACCCCCTAGGGGGTTCTATCCAGTGAATTTATGGAAATGTGTGAAAAATAGCATAAGTTCGTCCCACCGAACGTACAAGTATATGGATTGAACTAAAGAGATTAACGCAGTTGTCTTTATTTCATTCCATATAGATCATGACATTCGGACGCGTATGCTTTCGAAGTGAGTTTTACTTCGCAAAACTTAAGCTATATAAGTTGAACCACTGATTTACATGCAAGTCAGCTGTATGAAATGTTCTTACGATCGCTGTTGCTCTCAGACTTCTTAATTGAATCTTTTGAGGGTAGAGGTCTGATCACAAAGGCGAACGCTGCGCTTCTCCAGAATCATTTCACACTCTTGCCTATAAGTAATTCTTAAATTCAACTTATATATGCTTTCGAAGTGAGTTTTACTTCGCAAAACTTAGGCTTATGCTTTCGAAGTGAGTTTTGCTTCGCAAAACTTAGGCTTATGCTTTCGAAGTGAGTTTTGCTTCGCAAAACTTAAAGGAGGGACGGTATGAAGATCGCATTTTGGCTGTATTTCTTTATGTTCATCGCTTTTTTTGACCTGCACGCCCAGTATCCGATCCTTACGCCGTTCGCTCTGTCTTTAGGGGCCGCCCCTACTTTTATCGGGTGGATGATGGGGATATACTCCATCACGCATCTGCCGGGAAATCTGCTTGCAGGCAGAGGTGTGGACAAACACGGCAGTCGGCGATATCTCATTTTCAGCTTGATCTCTGCGGGCATCATCCTGCTTGTTCAGGCTCATGTCACAGCTCCCTGGCAGCTGCTCGTGCTTCGTTCGCTCAGCGGCTTCGTACTTGCCTTTCTTGCCCCGGCCTGCCTGGCTCTGCTTGCATCCCTCTCCGAAGACGGAATCAAGCAGGGCAAGCTTATGGCCGGACATGGCGTGATGCACACGCTCGCATCGGTTGTATCCCCGGCAACAGGTGCTTTCCTGGTCGCAAAAGCAGGCTTTGGCTTAACCTTTCAATCCCTGGGTTGGCTCCTGATCGGAACCGGGATTATTGCAGTCTTCATCATCCACGATCGTCAAGGAAGCAGTCCAGAATTGTCACATCCCGAATTAAATGACGCTAGTAAGGAATACACCGGCTTTAGAGTTATTCCGATGAGATTTTATTTACTGCCGCTCTTTGTTGCCTGTGCCCAAGGTATCCTGTTCTTCGAGCTTCCCCTGCAGGCTGGTGGGATATCCGGTATTCTCGATACCGGGATTTACTTTTCTCTGCTCAGTTTGGGTGCACTGGTAACTTTAAGCATGCTTTTTCTGCACCGATACTCTCCTTACGTAAGAGCAACCGCAGGTGTACTTGGAATGGCGCTGGCTTTCTATTCTATGGCTTCTGCCTGGAATGTGCCTCTGTCCGTATCCCTATTCTTTCTTGGCATGTCCAAAGGTGTTCTCTTTCCGGCAATGGCTTCTCTCTTCATCGAACTGAGCGGCGGCAAGAGACTGGGCACTGTCTTTTCCCTGCAATCCATCTCAATGTCGATTGGCGCTTTTCTGGGTCCGGTTGTGGCCGGTCAAATTCGTCACGTATTCTCTCCTTACTTCCTTGCCTTTCTCATACTCATGGTTCTATTGGTAACTGTACCCCCACTCCGAACCAAATCCGAGTCTCCAGACGGAACCAGCAAGACACCGACTACGGTTGTATAACCCTAGAAAAAATCTATTTACTTAGGCTGGTGCACAAGACCCTTCAGGGCAAAGATCATAATCTGTTTATGTACTAACAACCACTTGAAGGCAGGTGAATATATCATGAGTCACGTGGATCACTGTGGTCCTGGACCAGTTGGACCAGGAGTGGGATTCTGGACATCTACAGGTACCATCCTTGTTCTGTACATCTTGCTCGTCATCATCCTTCGCACTCCGTTCTTCTAAGAAATATGTCAATATAACAGGAGGAGGCTTGCCGCTCAGGGCAGGTCTCTTTGAACTTTGCATGGAAAACGAAGTTAGGTTTACACTATAGAGGAAGCCAAGCATGTGAGGTGAGCCATCATTCCTGTATACATCATTGTTGAAGGCAAGAACGACCGCAGCAAGCTGCGCCGGGTGCTGAATGAAGAAGTTGAAATTCTATGCACCTTCGGAACCCTGAATACCCAGAAGCTGGAGACGCTGCGCAAGAAGGTCAAAGACGAAGAGACCTATCTCTTCATGGATAATGACGCTTCCGGCAAAAGAATCCGCGGCATTCTAAGAGACACCTTTCCGGATGCCGGACACATCTACACCCGCCGGGGCTATGCCGGTGTCGAAGGCACACCTGATGAATATGTCATTCAGCAATTAGAAAAAGCCGGCCTGGAGGAATATATTCTGTATCCTCCACCCGGCTTCTAGCGGACAAGTCCCTGACTTGTCCCTTATTCTTTAGCCAATCGTTCCACCTCATCCGCTATATCCAAAGCGGACACATCACTTTTATAATATTTGCGGTATTTCCCTTCCCGGTCTACGAGTGCAATCAGGTCTGAGTGCGCAAAATTGCCGTCCCTGTCTTTATTAATGATGAACTGGAACGTATCCATCGCGAATTCGGCCGTCTTCTTCTCGTCTCCGCGCAGGAAGTACCAACCGCTGTAATCGGCATTAAATTTATCCCCGAATTTCTTGATTTGCTCCCGGGTGTCCCTTACAGGATCGAAGGAAATCGATACGAAGCTGACGTCCTTGCCGAATACGCCGTCTTTCTTGAGTTGATTCTGTATTTGAGACATCTTGAATGTAGAAATAGGACATACATCCTTACAATTCGTGAAGAAGAAATAAAATAGCCGAACCTTTCCATTCGTATTCTGCAGGGTAACCGTCTTCCCGTCCACATTCTCCATCGAGAAATCCTGAACGGGACGAATCACGGGAATTTTGGGCTTACTGTATGTATCAACTAGAAGATATCCTGCCAGAATCACGCATATGGCGAGCAAAATCCAGGTCCATTTGTATTTTCTAAGCATCGTCAAAGCAATCCTCCTTGGATTATAATCTTAAAAAAAGAATCCCATGCTGCCATGGGATTCTTTTGGTTCTTCCGGTAACCGGCTTATTGATGAACTGTATCCAGAATCATAACAAGCAGGGTAATCATTAAATAGCTGATGGAGAAAAGAAATACTTTCTTCGCCCAAGTATCGGTATCTGACTTCTTGCTGAATCCCATCAAGGCCATGTACAGCCACATGACAGCTACGGCCTCGCCAATGATCAAGAACCACAACCCTGTATATCCATAGGCATACATGAGTGGCGGAATCGGCAGCAGCAGAGCAAGATAAGGGATCATTTGGACTTTAGTTCTTGTAATCCCTTTAACAACAGGAAGCAGTGGGAAACCAGCTGCCCGGTACTCTTCAACCCGGCGAATGCCGAGTGCCCAGAAATGGGGTGGCTGCCATAGGAAAAGCAAGGCGAATAACAGGATCGCTCCAAGGTCGATCTTACCGGTGACGGCCACATAACCAATAACAGGAACTGCCGCACCAGAAACGGCGCCAACTGAAGTACTCCAAGTCGAAGTGCGTTTCAACCACATCGTATAAATTCCGGCATATACGACGAAACCGACAATTCCACAAAGTCCGGCCAACAGTCCAGAGAATGCGAATAAGACTCCGAATCCGGCAATACCCAGTATAATTGAATACCAAAGCACAACGGCGGGCGCAAGCTTACCAGTAGGAAGTGCACGACCCTTCGTCCGTTCCATCTTGCTATCAAGCTCACGGTCATAATAGTTATTGAAGACGCAAGCAGAAGCCATGATAAGAACTGTACCAAGAAGTGTCAGTAGAAGCTTTCCATATTGTAAATCCCAACCGGAAGCAAGCCAAAACCCTGCAAAAGCGGCAATCAGGTTGGAGCGAAGGATTCCGGGCTTGGTCAGCGCTACAAAATCTCTCCATGTGGCAGTATCGCCGGTCGGTGATGGTCTCATAGCTATAGCTGGGGAATCCGAAGGAGCGGTGTAACTATATTGTTTACCCACGCGGATTGTTCCTCCTTATTTGGTCATAGCGGGACAGTTTAATCATCCTCTGCTATAAACTTTATCATATCAAAATGCTTAAGTGTTTGACAATTACCGAACAATCCAAGCCATTGTATGACAATTCAGTGACACAGATGCAAAGGACAAAGATGAAGCCGGACACACGGTCCGGCTTTAATCATCATTATTCTTCTTATCTTACCATCTAAAGATTTATTTACCTCAAGCATGCCTAGGCTTTGGGCAAGAAACCCATTCTCTTTTGCACTTCGGCAAGGGTCTTTGCAGCCATTTCTTCAGCCCGTTCAGCGCCCTGACGCAGAATGTTGGTAATTTCACCAGATTCACGAATCTGGCGGTAACGTTCTTGAATGGGCTCAAGCTTGGCGACAACGACCTCAGCAAGATCTTTCTTAAACGGCCCGTACATTTGTCCCTCATAGCGCTCCTCAACCTCTGTCAGCGATAAGCCCGAGCACTGGCTGTAGATGCTAATCAGGTTACTAACCTCCGGCTTATTGGCCGGGTCATATTTCACTTCGCGCCCGGAGTCTGTTGTAGCCCGGCTGATTTTCTTGCGAATCTCGGCAGGAGTATCAAGCAGCGCGATATAGCTGCCCGCATTTGGATTACTTTTACTCATCTTATTCGAGGCATCGTCAAGCGACATGACCCGCGCGCCCACTTTAGGGATATAGGGCTCTGGGATTGTAAAGAAATCACCATATCTGTGATTGAAACGGCCCGCTAGATCACGCGTAAGCTCCAAATGCTGTTTCTGATCCTCTCCTACCGGTATCAGATCCGCATTATATAATAGAATATCCGCAGCCATCAGGGATGGATATACGAACAATCCGGCGCCTACGGAATCTTTTCCTGAGGACTTATCTTTGAACTGGGTCATACGCTCAAGCTCGCCCATTGAAGTCAGTGTGGTCAAAATCCAGCCAAGCTGGGCATGCTGCGGAACATGGGACTGCATATACACATTCGCCTTATTCGGATCAATGCCTGCCGCGATGAACAAAGCCGCTACAGCCTCTGATTGCTCACGAAGAGCTTCGGGCTCTTGGGTCACCGTAATCGCATGAAGGTCGACGACCATGAAATTACAATTATATTCGTGCTGAAGCTGGACGAAGTTCTGCATCGCACCAATGTAGTTCCCCAAAGTGAGTTTGCCGCTTGGCTGAATGCCGGAGAGAACGATTTTCTTCTTCATCTGTAAATCCCCTTTATCATGTATTCAAAATTTATTGTCACTCTATACCTTCAGAAGACACAAAAAAACCCACATCCGAAAGGGACGTGAGACCGTGGTGCCACCCTAATTCGCTGTAAATCCTGATTGAACAGGCTTCAGCCTTAGATTCCTGTAACGGGGAATACCGTCCGAACATACTGGGATTCGCCATACAAGGCGCTTTCCGTTCCTTCCGGCGCTCCGGGGTCCATTCCTCATGAAGCTGCCTCACCGGTTCTCATCACCCACCGGCTTTCTGCAGAAGCCATCTCCTGAATACTTATCCCCATCAACGCGTTGCATATCTTTCAACTTTATGTTTCCATATTAAATGTGCAAAACCAAATCTGTCAAATCGGATTTTCCGTACTTAAGCAAAAGTGTTATGATAGGTCTAGCTTTGAATTTTGATTATAGTGGGAAAAGGAGCAACGATATGAAAAAAGTGACCAAAGGGCAATGGAACGGCTACGACACATATATTTTACATAGCCGCGAACTTGAAGTCACACTGTTGCCACGGCTCGGGAATAATGTTATCGGACTTACCGATAAAGTGCAGCAGCGTGAAGTGCTGCGGCGGCCCGAGGAGAATGAACTCGATTTTTATCTGCAGAAACCTTACCACTTCGGCATTCCTCTTCTCATTCCACCTGGAAGAATCCGCAGAGGGCACTTCGAATATGCCGGACAACATTATCAATTTGATCGTAATACTGCGAATGACAACCATATTCACGGACTCCATCGTACACAGTGCTGGCGGGTCAGTGATATTGAAGAAGATGAAGAAGGCTGTGCAATTACAACGGAATTCCTGACCTCTGATGATCCGGAATGGATCCGGCAGTACCCGGTACCCCTTAAACTTGAAATGACTTTGAGACTGCAAGGGACCTCGTTATCCCAAACATTCAAAATCACACAAATGGGTGATAAGCCAGCTCCTTTCGGTCTGGGACTTCATACATGGTTCCTGCTTGATGGACGTCCTGAAGCTTGGACATTACGTCTTCCGGTAACGGAGACCTACTTGCTTGATGAAGAGAATGTTACTACCGGTGAAGCGGCTCCCTTGGGTGAATTGGACCGTCTGAATACCGGCTTGAACCTGAAAGATACAAACTTTGATACAATGTTTAGTATCGGGGGCAAGCCAGCGGAAGCGCTGCTGCAGCGTGAAGACGGTTATGCTATTCGTTACTCGGCTGACCCTGAATATTTCAAACACTGGGTCCTCTACACCAAAGGAGAGGCCGATCAATTCTTCTGCATCGAGCCGTATACCTGGCTTCCCAATGCACCTAACCTGAATCTGCCTAATGAAGTCACGGGGCTTATTGATCTTCAGCCCGGGCAGCAGCTGACCTTAAAGATTAATTTGGATATCGTATACCCTTCCTAAGAGACTAACCCTATGATAAGACGGTACCGCTATACTGCGGTTACCGTTTTTTTATTATCTCCCTGATTGATATCCCCTCACTTCTCTAATATTTACCACCTCTTATACTCTGATTTCCTGTGCATATTTTATGAGTCTGAAACCATACTAACATCACTAAGGTCGAAGGAGGTGACAAACATGGCAGGTTCAAACAACCGTGGCGGAAGTCGTCGCAGTAACAACCTTATCGTTCCTCAAGCGAACCAAGCATTGCAACAATTGAAATACGAAGCAGCTCAAGAGCTTGGTGTAACTATCCCTCAAGATGGTTACCTTGGTGACAACACTTCTCGTGAGAATGGTTCCCTCGGGGGCTATATCACAAAACGTCTGGTGCAATTGGCAGAACAGCAATTATCGGGTCGTTCTAACCTATAATTTGCGTTCTATCCTACTTCGATATAAAACAGGCGGCCTGCTCCGAGCAGGCCGCTTGTTTTTGTGTAATTTTAATCAGTCCTATTGACAAATAAATGAATACGAATATTATAGTTATATGACTATTGAACAACGTAAATTAACCGATGATACCCGGGTACATATTTTCAAGGCACTAGCTGATCCCACACGTCTTCAGATTATCCGCACATTGCGTGACAGTAACACCGAGCTAAGCTGTGGTGAAGTTGGAGAGTTGTGCGAGGCCTCCAAATCCAATGCTTCTTACCACTTCCGCACTCTCCGAGAGGCCGGATTAATCATTGTTCGGAAGGAAGCTCAGACGAAATACATACAGATTAATCACGATACCTTCTCCACGTTTATTCCTGGATTCCTGGACTCTTTGTAATCCGGGTTTTTTTACCCCTTGTAGTTCAATAGTTATTTAATTAATGAAGTAAATGATCTATCAAACACTTTGTCAGGAGGAACTAAAGTTGAAGAAATCAGTTATCATCTTATTTTTCGCGATCATGTTCGTAATCGGTACAGATACGTTCCTGATCAGCCCACTTCTCCCCTTACTGCAACAGACCTTCCATATTAAAGCTGGGCAGGCTGGGTGGATGGTGAGCAGTTATGCCTTGGGATATGCTTTGTTCGCTTTAATTGCTGGTCCCTTATCCGATCGTCTTAACCGCAAAAAAGTAATGATCGCAGGCCTTGCTGGTTTTGCCGTCTCTACCGCACTCTGCTCCTTAGCATACAGCTTCTTTAGTATGAATCTCTTCCGCTTCGCTGCCGGGGTTAGTGCTGCTTTTGTAACTCCCCAAGTCTGGGCATCCATTCCAACACTCGTTCCAAAAGACAAAATTCTTAGGGCCATGGGCATTGCTACAGCTGGTCTATCGATTTCTCAGCTGCTTGGCCTGCCTTTGGGAAGTTATTTGGCTGCAATTGACTGGCGTATCCCTTTTCTCGTGATCGGATTTCTGGCACTTTTGCTTGTGGCTGCTGTCTGGGCTGATCTTCCGGATATTGTCCCCGAACAAAGAGCAGATATTTCTCATCCGCGTTCCATACTTAAACCTTATTTTCAGTTGCTGGGGTCTTCCAAGGCAGCTCTCGCTTTCACGGCGTACTTCTTATTTCAATTCGGTAATTTCGCTGCCTTCTCGTTCCTGGGTTCATGGCTTTCGGTATCTTACCGGCTGGATGTCTCGGAAATTGGAGGAGTTATGCTGTTTCTGGGACTTGGAAATACGATAGGAAGTGTGTGGGGGACCTCATTAATTGGGCGCATTGGAGCCAAGAAAGCTCTGCTGATCGGAGTTACGATCAATGCGCTGCTCTACATCATTCTGGCATCTGTTAGTAATTTGACTGTTGTTAAGGCTGGCTTATTCTTTATATTCAGTATCGGGGGAACGCTCTTTCCAGTAATGATCAGTTCTCTGCAGAGCCTGTCTTCTACAGCCAGAGGAACTATTGCTGCTCTTACCAACACCCTGATGTATTTAGGTACTACACTTGGGGCTGCCGCAGCGGGTGAGCTATTTGAATCTACAGGGAGTTTCCTCTCTGTCGCAGCACTAACCTTTATCAGCTTCATGATGTTTCTTATCATATTCAACACCAGCGGAGTACTGCCTAAGCGGATTAGTCAACAAGCTTAACAGGGAAGGCTAACTTCTATTTTAGTAAAAGCAGGGCTTTCCTGATTCGCTTCATGCGCATCGGTGTTAAGTCCTGCTGATCAGCTGCTAAATTCAGATATTCATGAACTAGGAGTGCTCTTGATATGTATGGGTAGTATCTTTCCTTGGATAACGAATCATTAGGTTGGCCATATTATAATTGGATTCAAGTGTAGCATCGACAATGACGATGTCCTTGCGAAGCGCAAACTCATAGCTGATTTCACCATGTGTCCAGTTACGTTTGAAATTGAGCGATTCAATAGCCATTTTTCGAAATGATGCTTGCTGTACTGTAGTTAGTCCCTGATCCTCCCCTGATAAATGCCCGTTTCTCCCACTAATCGGATTTTGGCGGATACCGAACTTGCCGATAACGTTGTTTCGGATCTGTACGAATACGGTCCCTGATGTAAGTCCTGCTAACTCTCCCTCTAGTTCTCTAAATACAAGATCCAGTTGTCTTGCTAATGAAAATTGATCTGTCTTCACAATATCCACCCTCCCTTCCCCTTTATAATTCCCTCATATAGGGCTTACGTCTCATTATATTCTATTCTAATATACCCATCAACAATATACTACAAAATTGGGTAATTATGCCTATAGAAATATAATTTTCAATTTTTCCTTCTTTCAACTTTCGTCACTGCTCCTTAATTTACGACAAAAAACCGCTACAGTGGACAGACATGATCTGACTACCGAGCGGTTAGGATTTGAAATTATTTATTCGGTCATTTCTAGGAATTGCTCAACATCAGCAACAGCCAAGGACACAGCTTCCTGCCAGAAATCCGGTTGGGTCAGGTCCACATTCAGGTGCTTCTTGGCCAGGTCTTCGACAGTCATCCGGCCGGTATCCCGCAGCAGCGCATCATATTTATCGGCAAAGGCGTCTCCTTCACGCTGCGCCCGGGCAAATATACCTGTACTGAACAGGTACCCGAAGGTGTAAGGGAAATTGTAGAACGGAACATCCGTGATGTAGAAATGAAGCTTGGAAGCCCAGAAATGCGGATGATAGGAAGCCAGCGCTCCATCATAGGCTTCTTTTTGAGCTTCTACCATGAGTGTGGAGATTTCCTCCGCATTCAGCAGGCCTTCCTTGCGCTTCTCATAGAAACGGGTCTCGAACAGGAAGCGAGCATGAACATTCATAAAGAAAGCGACACTGCGCTGGATTTTGTCTTCAAGCAGCGTAATCTTCTCTTCCTTGCTTGCTGCATTCTTCACCTGTGCATCCGACAGAATCATCTCGGCAAATGTAGAAGCCGTCTCGGCTACGTTCATGGCATAATTCTGATTAAAGGGTGGCAGATCATCCATGACATGCTGATGGTAGGCATGACCCAGCTCGTGAGCGAGTGTTGATACATTGGATGCCGTGCCGCTGTAAGTCATGAAGATTCGTGTCTGCTTGCTTTCAATCAGAGAGGTGCAGAAGCCGCCCGGGCGTTTCCCTTTCCGGTCTTCGGCTTCAATCCAGTTCTTATTAAAGGCATCCACCGTGAAGTCCGCCAATTTCGGACTGAAGGTCCTGAATTCTTTTACAATTTCCTCAGCAGCATCATTATATTCAATCTTGGTATCCATATTTCCCAAGGGAGCTTCTACATCAGCCCAGCTAAGACGTTCTACACCAAGCAGCTTGGCTTTGCGCTCCAGGTATTTCACAAATACCGGTTTGTTCTGTGAGATTACCGCCCACATCGTATCCAGCGTTTCCTGGGACATCCGGTTAATACTAAGCGGTTCTTTGAGAACCTGATCCCAGCCGCGTTTCTCATACAGCTTCAATCTGAAGCCGGCAAGGCGATTGAGCGTATCCGCACAGTAATCACTGACTTCTTCCCAAGCTCTTTCCCATTTCTCGAAGGTCTCTTCACGGACCTCACGGCTAGGGTTGTGCAGCTTGTTGTGCGCCTGACCGGCAGACAGGGCAACCTCATCTCCATTGTCCTCTTTGAATGGAATGCTTACCTTACTGACGATCGTATCGTAATGCTCTCCCCAGCCGTGGTATCCGTCTACAGCCAGATCAAGGACGAGACTTTCCTGCTCGGGAGGCAGCTTCTCACGGGTTCTTTCACGGCTCTCATTCAGTGAGAAGGCAATAGGAGCAATCTCCGGCCGCTTAATCCACTCTGCGAATATCTCATCCTCTGTTGCACGAAGAATACTCTCGAATACAGTGGTAAGACCCTGCAAAGTAGCATTAAGTGAGGTTACCTTACCGGAGAGCTGTACCGCCTTCTTGTCCGTTGTATCTTGGGCAGTCAGGCAACTCACAAAGCTTCCCGCTTCAATGATGCGGGCGTAGGCGCTTTGAAGAGATTCAATGAAGCTGTCCAGAGATGCCGTATCCTGAACTGTCTTGGGTGCTTCAAATTCATTCACTTGCTGCCTAAGCTCCGCAATATCCTGCTCCAGCTTGCTGAGAAAGGCTTTAAATTCTGCTGAGGAAGATCCCCCAGGGAACAAAGACTCCAGATCCCAAGTCAAAGAGACAGGCTGTTTAAGTTGTGTCATGCTATTCATCCTTTCTATTGTGTTGATTGATTAGAGGTCAAAAGTGTATAACTATTATATTAGCCCCCAGGGCACACAAGGAGGAGCCATATGAAACCACTACAAATCTCAGCCGAAACCGCTGTTAAATTAGCCGAGAAACTCGGAGTCCCTTTGGAGAACCTTATGCATATGCCGCAGCATATTTTACTGCAAAAAATTGGCGAGCTTGCGAAGGAAGATGCAGGTTCAGCGGATAAGCCGAAGTCATGATTCCTTTCGAGAAGGCACTTCCTTATGATATTGTGATGGGAGACATTTATGTACAGGAGTGTCCTTTCTGCGGCAGTGAGCATGTGCTTTTACCCATGAAACCGCATGAAATCCAGAGCGTCCGCGAAGGCAAGAAGAAGCTTCTTGTCTTCCCGTGCTGCCATACCCGGCTCACGATCCTCGATAGTGACTCAGATTATCTTTTAACCAATAAGGTTGTTCGTAAATAGTTCCTTCTATACTCATTTACAGGCAGGGGAATCACTGCGTAGTTGCAGCGGTTCCCCTGCCCGTCATGAGCTACAAGGCTATCCTTGCATTTCCTCGGGAATTTCCATTTTGGCCGCCAGCATATCTTCTCTAAGCACTGCCCACTGTTCACGGGAAGCCCGGATCATCGCCGCATCCATAATCTTCTTATCATTAATTACGCGCGAGAACCAGCGCACAGCTTCCGAATATTGGCCCAGGCGCCTATTCAATTCCCCAATAAGGTACATCAATCTAGCATCGTTAGCCCCGGCTCCCTCAAGCTCATACACACGAATATAAGAATCTAAGCTGAAGCGCAAGAAACGAATTTCCTGCTCCTTTTGGTCTTTGTAACGATAGAGCCAGGCGATATGATGAAGCAGACTGGAAATAATACGTTCCTTCTCGTGGATGGCCTGAGCACAGAGCAGCGCGAGCTTATAAGTCTCGAGCGCCGTATCCCAGTCCCTCGGACCGCCGAAATCACGAAGCACAATCCGGTTACCAATCTGCTTCTGAAAGTCAGCCCGCTGAACATCCTTCAGTCGCTCGTCAAAATTCTCGGAAAATGCAAATCCACATGATGGGCATACTCGAACTACGTAAAAGTCAGGATTCTCCTTGGCATAATAACGGCAGAAATCAGTGTCCGTCTTAACAGCTCTCTTGAAGCTTGGTCTAACCCTTGAAGTTGTAAATTCATGTTCGCATTGAATACAGGTTACCTTGATCGTATAGAGCGGCTCTAATTCCAATGTGCCATTCTCCCTTTCATTCATTCCATTTAACTAGGAGTATTTATAAAATGGTGGGCTGGTCCTGACAGACGCTGTAAAATGACAGCCTGCAGCGGATCCTCCACCCCAATCTCATGCAGTGCCGAAGCCATACAGGAGAGCCAAG
>RCUH01000773.1_pt1 | contig 28548 bp, 18 predicted proteins | sample 2166191 | NCBI WGS metagenome assembly RCUH01 (sample SAMN09932848, study PRJNA488358) | compost metagenome | feature: garden; material: soil; isolation source: compost soil in an enriched community after 214 h of incubation | place: Germany: Experimental Botanical Garden Goettingen | collected...
ATTTTCTTGGTTTCATCAGTGCCGTATGCTGCCTTTTTTATTTTGGCGACATCCACCATAGGTATTTCCTCGTCTTTTCCCCGACCTGAAGCTTGTACCAACCCGTATTTTATTTCGATCTCCTGCCTTGCCTTTTCAGAGAGATCTCGGCCAAGGTTATGTAAACTGATGCGGTTTCCATCTCGATCTATATTGGTGGTTACGATGTGGCAATGTGGATGCGCAGCATCCTGGTGCTGATAAATCAGGTAAGGCTGATGACCAAAACCTATCCGCTGCATATAATCTTCGGCAATTTCCTGCATTTTTTCTAGTGATATTTTTTCGTTGGTTTCAAAGTTTAGCGAAATGTGTACGCAGTTGGTTTTCACCCGTTCATTCAAGGCCGCCCGGTGTTTTAGCACAAAGAGTTTTTCTGCTGGGTTTAACCTATGGCTATCCTTGAGGTAATTTTCAGCTGATAGAAAAACAGCCATTCCCTGCTCAATCTTTTGCTCGTTATAGTTTATGGCTCCTTTGATGCTTCTCCCGCTGACGATTCTTGCAACCATTTATCCGAAAACTGGTTTAACCTATTTCTAATGCCTGTTATTTTGAAATCCACATTTTCCTTCACTACCTGATAGCTCTGCATAAGCAGTTTCATGCTGGGCGTAGTGGCATACGCATTTATCTTTTTGGCAATCTGATCAGGTTATTTCCGATTGCGCTTAATTCATTTTTAAGTAGGATCATTTCCTGAATAAACTCATCAAGTGAACGGTTACGGGCGACTACTGTAACAGGTTTACATAATAAGACCTTTCGCAAATAAGTGCTGAGATCTTTATAAGGGGTTTTCCGGAAACGCTCGTTAATCTTTGCAGCCTCTGCTGGTGTTAAACGAATATGTATCCATGCTGTCCGTTTTGATTGTTTTTGGCCGTTACTATCGCTGCTCATAGCTGTTACATTGTGCACACATCTTTGTACTTTAACATTGGCAGAAAAACCGAGTTCCGAGTGTTTTTCTTATCTCCCTGAAAGGGAGTGAAATCCGTTTGTATCACAAACGTACATTTCACTCCGCCAAAAAAACAGGCGGATTCGCCCCTTCCAGTAGGATAATGCGGGTTAAAAAAATGTGATACAATTTGATGGTTAGATGCCTGTGTTATATCCTGGTCTGCGCCTGGTGACAGGTTGATTCGTTGGAAGGTTTTCGATAAACTGTTCCAGGTTTAAAGGAAGAAAGCCCCTAAGTTTTGTACGGATGAATTTGCGCGGCGCAGTTACGATCCTCTTGATCTTTGGATAGTGTTTGCCGTTAAACCCGCGCCCTTTTGGTTCTGTTAAATTATTCATGGTTATATGTTTTTGATTGAACCAAAGGTGGGTCAGTAATGAACCAGAATTCGGGGAGTAGGTAGGGGAGTTGTTACTAAATGCAATGTAAAAACCTAACCTCTTTTTGTGCAAAACTCATTTTTAGTCCATTTTGGAAATGGTTTATCTTTAAACAAAATTAACGATCATGGAAAAAATAAAAGACACCAATGAGGCGATTGCCGAGTTGCAGCAATTAATAGCTAGCCAAGGTTACATTTACGCTTTATGTCTGATTTTGTTCGAGGATTTTCATCATGACCTCAACAAAATCCACCAGGTTGACCCCAGATCCAAACTCAGTGTAAAAGAATGTTCCTTGATTTTGGGTTTCCTGATCCACAATGAAATTAATTTTGCCTACCCTGAAACTCCTGAAAAGGTGATCGAAATGAAAGAGCAAACGTATGAACTGATGGATGATCTACATTATTCCTTTAATGCCAATCAGTTCGAAAAACTTCGGGAAATGTTTGAAAAACACACTAATGGAGAGCTCATTGAAGATAACCCAGAAGATAAGCTTGATTTTTTCGTTAAAGATGCCGGAATGGTCGAGCCCATGTTTTACGCCGGCGACGGAGTTTACGATTTTCAATATCTCGAATATCTTGAACCTAAATATAAATACGATCAAGAATGGCTTGCAGAGCACAAGAATTTTCATTTCCAACAAGTAATAAATATCGTCAAAGGGATTAAATCCCATTTTTATGAAAAGGCCACTCAAATTCATCTGATCAACTTAAAGGAGATATTTCCTGAGATCGCAAAAAAAGCCAGAAAGAAACTCAGAAAAAAACATACAGAGGCGGAATTGGATAGGATAGAAAGGGAACAATTTATTTCAGCCAATTTTTTTCAGTACCGTGCACTGTTCCCAGAATCCGAGGCGTATGAGGTTGAATTCGAGGCAGATTGGAGACATTTCTACGATAACCTTATAAACATGTTTGTCATCTCTCCCCATGATCTTGGTACGAGTAAAGAGGTAACCAGTTTTTTTGAAAACTTTTCAGTTGCTCCGGGAAGCAATACAGATTATAACGGCCCTGGATATTTCAATCAGCTTAACTCTAGGCCAATTATTAAACTTAACAAAGAACGTTATTTTGTTCCCATCGGCTATCTAATTCCCGAAGCGGTATACGAGAGTCCCTTTTATTGGATGTGGGATGATAAGGCATACAGGCCAAAATTGGCAAAGCATAGGGGAGATGTAGGAGAAGAAATCGCATATGATTTTCTCGCCAAAGTTTTTGGGAAGGAAAATACCTATCGTTCGGTATTAGTAAAGTCCAGTAAAGGAGATATTCTAACCGATATTGATGTGCTATGCATACTGGGTAATAAAGCGTTATGCGTACAGGTTAAATCCAAAAAACTTACCATGATGGCCAAACGTGGGGATTTTGAACAGCTCTCCAAAGATTTCAAAGGGGCCGTACAGGATGCTTACGATCAGGGTATTGTTTCCAGAACAAGTATTCTGGACAGCAGCATGACCTTTTTGGATGAAAACGGCGTTGAAATTACCCGCTTGAAAGAGGAAGTGCCAACTGAGGCTTATATTTTGGGAATGACAACTGAAAATTACCCGGCATTGGTGCATCAGATACACATGATGCTTAAAAAAGAAGATGGTGATCCTTTTCCTTTGTTTGTATCTGCATTTGATCTTGAGCTAATGGCTCATTATCTGCCAGATCCTTATGATTTTCTGTATTATGTCCGCCAGCGCATAGATTTGCTCGATTATTTCAGAGCTGATGAAGAGCTGGTATATTTGGGCTACCACCTGGATCGAAAACTATGGCGGTATGATGGATACGATGGAGGAATGCTCGATAACACCTTTGGTGCCAATATCGACCGCAATTATTATCCCTTCAAAACAGGGCAACTGCACCTCTTACCTGAGAAAGACGATCCAATTCAAAATAGATGGAAAGATCCAAAATTCGATGAGTTTGTCAGAAACATCAAAGCCAGCGGCCATTCGCAACTTACAGACATCGTTTTTAACTTATTGGACTGGTCGGATAAATCCAGGGAAAACATCACTTCAGCGATGATCCGCACAAAAACCTCCGCCATAAGGGAGAATAAGATGAGCTCCATTGCTACCGCTTCTAAACCTAACTTTGGAATTAGCTACATCGTGCTGAATAAGTTTGATTTTCAGGAACTTGATGAGCGCGTTTGCGTTTATTCCGAGTTAAGGAAATATGCTTCCGGATGTAATGCCTGGCTAGGTATGGGGTCTTTTACAGGTAGCAAAAAATTGATCGATTTTATGGTTTACCTTGATGAGCCCTGGAAATTCGATCCAGAAATGGAAACGGCAACAGAAGAAATCCGTAACAGACAGAAAAAAAATATGGTCCCACTTGCAAAGAACAGTAAAAAGACAGGCAGAAATGAGCCCTGTCCTTGTAGCAGCGGTCTAAAATATAAAAAATGCTGTGGGGTATAACCTATCTCTGCGAGTTAATTGGTATTTTTGCTCCTAATGATTATCACAATAATTGCCTCCTATGCGCAAGTATGGGGCACTATCCTACTTACGATCCAGTTCTGCTGGTGGTTAAGGGATCGCATCATAAGTAAGTAATTACTTTCAGGCTAGGGCAAACCAGCCAATTAGATTTACCAAAACGAACCTATGGGTAAGTTTTTTGAGGGGGCGGCAGCAATGTTTAGCCCCTATTTTTTTCAATGAAACACTAAAATAAGCTCAACTGCACCTCTGCAATCCTATATTTATCAATATCCTTCAAAGTCGCCCTGATAATCTTTTGGTTGTAATTACAGGTATCAGTATTAGCTACGTTTTCCTCCATTCCTCCTTTTAGTAGCACCAAAGCTGCATTATAAGCAAACTGTTTAGACTGAAATGCCTGGTTGTAAAATGATAAACCAGAACTTGATCCAACACACCCAAATGATACACTTGGCCCATAAAACCATACATGATTTATCCCTCTGCCAACAGTAATGGTATTATGATTGCCCCAACGGTTTTTACCCAATCTGCAAAATTCAGTTTCTTCCTGATCCAAAAAAACAGGCCTTTCCAGCCAACCATATTGATCAAAAATAATTCCATCAAAACCAAATACCCATCCCTTTCGTTAAGCATGCACATTAGACAAGATTTGGTGTATTTTCCGATACAAATCTTTTAAACCACTCGGTTTTCGACTCATCACCACCCTTTACAGCAGACCTCAGCTCGCTGAAAGTTTCCCTTTCATGCCCACAAAAATTATTTTCAAGCTCATATTCAATCAGATAATTCTTATCAAAGATTTTCAAAGAATTTTCAATAACATTAATCTTTTAGTTTTTTAATGCCGGGAAAATATGCTAGTTGTCTTACCGCTCAAGGCCCCGAGTAAAGCGAGGTCGATATAACCTTGAACGGTAAAGAGAAAGACCAGGTAACTTTGTATCCTTAAAACAAAAAAGCTAACCGCAAAAGATCATTCCAAAAAGATTCCTGTCCAAACACAATCTTAAACACTTTTGTGAACCAAGGACGGGCTAACTTGTTAAATCATGCTATCGGCAGAAATTTCTGATCTTAAATTAAATTTGATGTGATTGAACCTACTTGTTCTCAATAAGTCAATTGTTTCGTCAATCAAGTCTTCCTTGCTATCCCATTTCTTAAGAACAATGGCGATCTTGATCATCTGTTCTTCGAAAAATGGCTCATCGGCATCAATTTCAGCCCCGTTTCTGTAGGAACGGAAGATTAATTCCAACTGCTCCTGGTATCTCCTGATGGCTATATTTTCCCATTTTAAATAGAACCAACTAGCAATAGCAGCTAGTGAAGCCGCCAGTGCCGGTTCTTTCTTGAGCAGAAGCTTGTATAATAAACCAGAGATTTGAAAGTCATTTTCCAGTATAAGATTGTTTTTAAATACCTCATTCGAAATTTTTTCAATCTGTAGGATAATTGCAGATTTATCATCACCTAGGATAGCATCAATATTTTGTTCACTAACCCTTTCAGAATCATATAGCCTTGATACCGTGTTTTTTATCTCTAAAAACCTATCTAGAGAGATAAGAGTAGGCTCTTCGGTTTCCAGAAAATACTTCATTTCTTTGATAATGTCAACGAAGTCTCGTGAACGTTCCAAATGGTTTATCCAGTGGTTGATTTTATCCAGTTCAATAACTAAAGCGTTGTAAATCTGTTGGTTTTCTGCATCACTCCAGCGCAAACTTTTCCCTTTTTTATAGTTTTTCAGCGTACTAAGCGAGATATGGCTTGCACGCGCTGTATAAGTCGAAGTTTTCAGATCAATTCCCGAATCCCAAAGCGAACCGCTTTTTAAAATTCCGTCCTTTACCCGCTGCTCAATGCGTGGATCACCGTCACCGAAAAATAGTATGACACGCCAAAGTCTTGAATTGGTATCTTCGAAAGCGCCAATCTCTGAAAGTGTCTGTTTTACTCGGTCAAATTGCGCTTGCGTAAATGAAAAGCTAATATTTCCTAAAACAAACAAGAAAAATACATCTCTTTTTAATTGATAGGTTAGCTCATCAAATAGTTTAGGCTTAATCTTTAGCCCACTTGTCTGAACCAAATTGTCTAAATAGGTGTTGTTGCGAAACTGGTAAAGAAACTGGATTACATTGTTTCTTACGTCCAGTTCTTTATTTTTAATGAATGCTTCCAACAGTTCTTCTATCAGTATTTTCGCAATTGCTGGATCAGTCAGAAAAGAAATCCCCTTCATTAAAAACTCCTGCTTTTGAATCCGGAAATCAAGCAATAGCAAATCACGCTCAATTTCTGATTTCCAGACAGCCAAATAGAAATCTTGCCAATCAGCTGAAGGCATAACGCCAATAAATTCGGAGAGTACAAGCAGTAAATTTCTTTTAAACTTTAACGGGGTATCTTCGTCAAAAAAAGTCTCCATCATCCGAGTTGCAGTAGTTCTTATTTTTTCAACGCTTTGGATATAGGCAAAGTCCTGACTGAAGCGAATAATAAAGTCGGGATTTTCATATTGCAAAGCAAAAAAAAGAGCAGGCTCGGGAAACATGCCTAACACTTTTTTAAGTGGTAGATAGACCTGATCTGTATTGAGGTTAGTAAGGCGAGGCAAATGAAGTGGATATCCTGTTTCCAGCCAAATAGACAGCAGCTGTATTGCGTTTCTTATTATCGGGTTTGTTCCGAAAATCTCAGTGTTGCTAATCGTAAACGTTTTATTGCCGTAAGGCAGCAGCTTCTCAGGTTTTACCTTGAAGGATGAAAGCATTCTGGTTATTTGGTGACTAAAAGATTTAATATTACTTTTTTCAACCGCCTTGACAATCTGATATTGGCGTTGACCTTCATCCCTTTGCCCATTAGCAGCGTATAAATATGATAGGATATGATGCTTGTAGATGTCTTCTTGCACCGTTTCCTGCTCGGACGCACGCAATTCTTTAATTGCATTCCCGAGTGACAGACGCGACTGGAGACCCGCTTTTTTCATAGACCAATGTCCGATAGCACGCCAATTTCCCAGGACTTGCGCAACTTTTTTAAATCTAAAATTATAAAATTCATAAAGTGCAGTCTGATACTGCAATTCTTGAATTATCTCTTCATCTTTTGAAGATTTGAGTTGAGTATGCAATTTTTTGATTTTGTCATGTTCATTTGACCAGACTGCATCCTTGAATTCTATAATCTTAAATTTGTTCTGCAACCCATCAATTTTTTTCGCGACTTTTAAAATCAGTGGAAATGTTTTCTTATCATCCTGAAAAATGACTGAGCTTGGCAAAAATACTTCCTGCAGCATCAACAACGTAATCTTCAATAGATCGGAAACAGCAGTTTCATCGCTTTTGATCATCTTATAAGTTTTTTGGAATCCTTTCAGAAAATAATGCTGCGAGGTGTCGGTATTTCCCAATAATGTTGCAATGCGCTTGTAATACTTAAGACGAGTCAAGTCATCAGCTCGGCGTATAAAAAAATCCACCCTTTCGCCAGCAACTTCGAAATAAGGTATCTTATCCCACAGACTTTGGTATTCACTCTGTTTAATGACTTCATAAGCCACTTTGTTCTCAGAAGGGAGTTTGTCCATGGAAAGATAATCAAGGAGCAAATTTATCCGGGCTGTCGGGTTGTCCCCAGCAACCGGTTTTCCTGTCTGATTTTCTAAAAAACTCAGGCATTCAGGATCCTGCAATGGTATAAACGCAATCTGATGGTTTTTATAGAACAAAGACTTATCAGGAGCGGGTTGTTTGTCCCAAACGTCGATCATATAAATTTTGACTGCACCTGCGGTTTTCCCAGGACTTTTTTGAATAACATCCCTAACCCAACCAATCCATCCTAGAAAATTTGGGTCAATACCAGAAAAGCCAAAAAGACAAAAAGACTCCTGCAAAAGTGAAATCCTCATGAGCTGGGTAAATGCTTCATGTTTTTTAGGGTAACTGTCATAATCCTCTTGTGCGATCACATAATGTTTTGCAGAATCCCCGTCAAAACCATATGTTTTGGGATCTTCGGTGCAAATTGATCCATGTATTTTTATGATATTCTGATTTTTTCGAATCGCCAAATCTGAAGAGTTGATCACAATCGTCCTAAAATTGCGCTTAATATCGTTCAAAGATTCCAGCCGTGACTGTGAAGCTTTTAGCACCAATTTCTTAAAACTTATCTCACCTTTTAGATTGCTGATATCTGCATTTAGCTTTTGGATGATAACCTCCAGGGCCTGTATATCTTCAGTTGATTCGAACTTCGCTTTTTTCAGTTCTAAATCACCTCTTAATTGTTCTGAGCGCAGGTTTTTTGAGGCTAAATCTGTTGCCAATTCTTCAATTTCAGAAGTATCTCTGTCGACGGTCAGCTGCAGATCATCCATCATATTTTCGACATCTTCTTTTTTATTGACATCAATACATTTCTCCAATAGATTGTCATAGTTGGTTGTAAATATATTGTTCCAGGGAAGGTCCACTAATTTTTGGTGTGAAGCCACATCGGCTTTTTTTAAAGGACGAAGGGTTATTTTTCCTTTTTCCAGCCTTCTTAGGTACCTTTGTCCTTTTTGTACCTCAATATAAGGCGTGTTCTGATCGACCATATGATCTACAGATTCCCGGAATCCTTTTAGCTTGATGTAATTTGAAACTGCCACTAATGGCCCGATGCCGGTGATGTGGTTCCAGATTTCATCTCCTAGAAATTTTTTGTACTTCTTAGATTTTAAAGATACCTTAGGGAAACGGTCAGAAAACTCCTTTTCAAGCCGCGTTCCTTCAGTGATCAAAACCATTTCGTTAATGAGCTCGAACCAGTCCGGAAAGCTACTGTCTAGATTTTTACTGAATCCAGCACCAACAAGAGTGGACATTTCTCCCTTGTCCAGTTTAGATTTTAGGTCTTTTAAAAGATCCTCATAAGGAGGTTGTGTTGACATTTGCGTTAATTTATTGCCTAAAATAATCTATTTTTCAGATGGCAAGAAATAACATTGTCAAGTTACAGGAAATCAATGCACAATTCCTAAATCCAAGATAGCAACCGCAGGCAATCTGTAAATTCGCAAACCTGATGGAAGTATACCTAACCTCAAAAATTCATTCTAAAATGAGCCACTAAATCCACTTAAATAAACCCGGTAGGAGCGGACACCAAGCCTAGCGAGGTAAATCGGATAACAGGGCTATCACAACCGACTAATCACTGGAAACTGCTTTCCAAAAAAACTAATTTCCAGTCCTAACCGTAAATTTTTGAGATCGTTAGAAAAAAAAGAAAAATAATGCAGCTACGCAGATAGATTGCGCAGTTTGCGTGTAGATTCGTTAAGTTAATCAATAAACGACGTTATCGATATGGATACCAAAAAAGAAACAATTTTTTCACGCACGCTCATTGACGAAGATAAACTTCAACTAAAAGAACTCTCATCCATCTTGGATAGGACGGTGGATTTAGGGGCAGCAATACTCGAAGCTGACTTTGCAAGAGGCGGAGATGAATTGGATCTGCCACCAATACTGTTTCTTAAAAACCTAATAAGCAATATAGATGGTATTTCGGTTTTAGTTGCCAACTCCATCATGGAACCTTGTAATACGTTATTAAGAACATTGCTGGAAAACTTCCTGTCGCTGGAATACCTGCTTGAAGATAATGCCGGCTCAGGGCAGCGTTCAAGAAATTTTATGGTCTGGGATTTCGTTGAGCGACGCAAATGGGTCAAAAAGGGGGATGTAAATAGTCATGAACATGCCCTGTTAACCAAAAAATTTAAACAGGATAAGCGACTTTTCGATAGCCCTGTGATGTCCTTTCCCATGGCGGACAAGATCTGCGAGCTGATAGATAAAGGTTTGAACGGAAAAACGAACAAGAAGACCTGGCTAGAGTATCAAAGGACAAAGAAAACAAAAAAGAAAACACCTGCGTGGTACAGCTTATTTGATGGTCCGGACTCACTTGAAGGACTTGCAGCCAAGGTCGGTTACCCCGCCCTTTATGAAATACTATACCGGGGTTTTTCACCTTCCAGCCATGGGAACAATATTGTACCTGGCAAGATTTCTTTTCCAGACGGTCCGCAGGCGAATCTTGAACCCATACGTGACAAAACGCAGGCGTCCTCGACCGTCAACCATTGCCTACAGATCAGTAATCTGGCATTCCGGACTTACCTGAAGAAACGTGTACCGTTTATGGCAGAAAATTATGGAGCATGGGTGGCTTATGCATATCCCTACAGCACGCAGCTGAACAGTGAAGTGAGCGAGATGCTAGAAAAGGAAGATCAATGGCTTTTGGATAGGCTACAATTGAATGGGCGTTCTCGATAATATTGAAGTAAGCTTAACTGTGTATTTCGGTGTAAATGGTTTTTCCCCTTTTGGTGGTAAGATAAAATCTTGATCACCTAAAGCATTCTAATAGCCCCATTGTGCTACCCCATGTTTTTATCTATGTATTTAACTCGTATTTTAGAGCCCTATGGATCTAAGTAAAACGCTATTTTACGAAAGGAAAAACAAGCTCAGGGAAACCAGGGCAATGGCAAACCGTTTTCTCGAGGATAATATATCCATCAAAACCAAACTTACCGCCAAATGGGAGCAAGAGCGGGTGGAAAGCAACATAGCCCACCTAAAGGAAATTATTGCCAGCCTAAATAAAGAACTCAGCGAGAAGGCCATCAAAGATCACGTACAAGAGGCCCTGATCGAGATGGTGTCTCGCAAAAAGGCCAAAAAAAAGTCCATGGGTGCTAATCTGCTCAAAAATTTCACGGAAAATATGCTGCCCTATGAAATCGCCAGATATTCCTTGAACTATTCCATTGATAACGATTTTTACTGGACCAAAGATGGCACAATAGGGGATCACTACGAAATTGCTTTGGGAATCCGGGATCCCGAAACATTTGGAGTTTATTGCAGCGAAAAGATCGCCAATATCCGCGAATCTGTGCTCCCATACCTTAAAGATAAACTGGACTATAATGGAGATTTACTGGAGAGCATTCTTACAAACTTTGATCGGCAGCAGCCCGCAAACAGCAACATCCTACTAATGGTGGTCATTGAGGGCATGGTAAGGGCTATGTGCGCAAAGCTTTACCTCCGTCAGAATCCTTCAGCTTCTCAGCAACAGGCCACAAAGTTCGTCAAGAAATTCCAGTCCATGGAATCCTTGATTATCAAACCGGACTGGAAAAACGACATCCGATACGATTTTTTTGCTGCAATCAATCTCGCCAAACACATTGATGATCCACAACTGAAACAGGCCAAGGAAAAATTCAGAGCGGCAGAAAAGTTCCAAAAGGAAATCCTCAGTCGCTCGACCCGCGTGGTCGAGATTCTTGCAGATACAACTTTAACCGATCAGGATAAAAAGGATCGCGCTCTGGAGATCACCAATGCGGCCCTGGATGATATAGTACCATGGGTGGATTTTGAAAAACACCCCGTTTACGTATCAATCAAAGTTGAGCTGCAGTTTTTGGTCCGCAGGTTCAAGGATGACCGCAATGAAATGATCCATGGCGGTTATGAGTCCTACAACAAAAAATGGAAAAGCAATAGCTACCTGTCTGCGATAATCGCCACCTGTAATCTGATGAAAAAGCTCGACCGGATTTACGGTGAAGTCATTCCTGCAAGTTCCATTGCGATTGCGCAAAGTGGCTAACAAAAGAAACGGAGGATTATTTTACAGGTTTAGCTGCAGTTTTTTTCACAGGCTTTTTCTCTTTAGCGGTCGTTTTGCCTTTAGCGGGCTGATCGCTGAGTTCCTTTTCCTGATAACATTTCAGTAAAGGAATATCTAATGAGGGCAGTTCCCGGTATTCCGTCAGGAGCTTATCATAGGCCAATAAATCCTTTGGGTTATCCTGGATCTGAAAGATCAGGTAAATTCCCTGTCTGAAATTGGCATTTAGATATTTGGTCATCTTGATGCGATAAGCTTTTCGACGCGTGGCAGTCTGGATCTCTGCATTGTGCAATAGTTTTAGTTCGACCATAATGGGGCCATAAAGCCCGTAAGAAATCAGATAATCATACTTTAACCCGTCATAACTTTCAACTTCCCTATATATATCAGATTTTCGCAGACCGTTTTCCATGAGCGCTTTTTCCAGTGCTATTTTCAATGTTTTCTGGATAAGTACCTCACCGAGTTTGGGCCCAGATCCCGCTGAGTTGGATTTAAGCTGGTCGGAAACCCGGTAAAACCCTTCGTTTTCGATCAAGTTTTTTATTTCTGTGTTGATCACCTTGAGTATCAGTTCTCGGAGCTCGCTGTGGCTGTTGACAGGCAGATAAACTTTAGAAAGAATGTGGTTAAGCCCCTGTATTGCCGTGATAAAAGGTTCCGGGTTTTTCTTTTTCTGGTGCAGGTCTTTGATGAGCTCGTCCAATTGTAGGCTAAAGGAAAAAGTCTGTTCCGTAACCTGAAATTTACCTACAACCTTTCTGAGATCCGAAATGACCTGCGCAGTGACAAAGGTTTTAAAATAAGAATAGATGATCTGCTGCAGGTAAACGCTATAGCGGAAATGCAGTTTTTCATTTCTCAAAGAAAATGAATAGGTCAGCAGCTCAAGCATCTGGGCATAAATAAGTGGATCCTCAATGGCATAAAAGCACACCGGGAATTCCGGTCTATCCATCTCGCTCTCAAAACTACTTACGCCCCTTGCTCCGTTATACTTGTGATCGGTATCAAATGGACGGACGCGATCCCGCAGTTCTTTGAAACGCCACAAAATGGAATCCCGGTCTCTAAACCTGGTAATCAATGCCGCATTTGCGACATCTCTTAGCTTTAGGCTGCTTGCAGGTGCCTCAAAAATCAGTTTTAGATTAGCGAAGTCCTGCTTATCTCTGGCGAGTTCACCGAAGGCCGCAAGCGTCTCTTCCTTTTCCCAGGATTTGACTTTTGGATCTTGCACCAGTTTAAAAAGTACCGGGTTAAGTGCATCGAGTTTAAATGTTTTTGCCACTTCTGCAAGTGAGCGGGCACTTAAAGCCAGCATATCGTCCGTTCTGGACATGCAGAAATCATACAGCAATTTCACATCTTTAGGGGTGATGGGGCTGATCGTTTTAACCAGGTTCTGCAGCATATCCTTGCGCTGGTGCTCAAAGATATCGATCCTGGGTAGAGTCTTGAGCAATTTTTCCCGATAGGTAATGATCAGCTTCTTTTCGGCCAACAGGTAAGCTGCTTTGAAATACAGCTCAATATGAAACCAGGTATCCTGGTTATGGCTAAAGCTAGTCTGATTTTCTTTTACTTCCTTGATTTCGATTTTAAAAACATCCGGTTTATAGGATTCAAGGATCATCGCAATCACCTCGATGAGTTCCACTCTGTCATCGGTACTGAGCTGGGGTTCGAGCTCATCAAATTTATTGACCAGAAAGGGGATCAGGGCAGGGTTAAAGAATTTTTTATCCTCTAGGTAATAATCCCTGAGCTGCTCGAGACTTGTTTTCTCCTTTTTCCCGACATAAGTTGTTTTATTTTTGGCCCAGACCTGGAAATATTTTTTATCCAGATAACTATATAAGGGATGATTGATCATTCTTTCAAGCTGGTTCAGAGCCATCCGTACCACCCGGTCCAGCCGCCATTCTGCATTGTTTTTGAGTAGAAAAGCTTCGATCAGCTGAAAAGTCGGCACATCAATATGGATCGCCATTGATCTTACCAGCTCATCTACTGAAGAAAGGAAGGTTTTTAGAGGCATGATCTTTTTGAGTACCATCCTGTCTTTTTTGATCAGGTAAATTAGCGATTGCTCACAGATCTTGGGCAGTTGATGTGCATATTGGTCCTGCGCATAAGTAGCCAGCACGAACTTCCTTACAGCATTGTCCACTTTCCTGTCGTCCAATGCTTCTATGGTTTCAAAGAGGCGATAGAACCCATTTCCATACTGAAAGGTATCGTTCCTAAGTCCATCGGTTATCCTTTCAAGTGTATCAAAAACAGCAATAATATTTTTCGCACTGGTGATGTTGTTTATTGCGCTGTCCAAATTGCTGATGTTTCTACTTCGAGTAATGATCCTTTTGATAAGTTCAATAACTCTCGGCTCATTAGGAGCCATATTGGTCAAAGCATGCAAAAGATTATTAAGCAGATAATCCTCCTTGCCTTCGAACTTATTAATGAGTTTTAACAAGGGCTCTGGTCGATTTAAGGCAATGAGTGCATATAATATAGTCGTATGGATCGAATACAGCTCGTCTTTCTGGACCAGTTTGGTCAGGTAGCTCACCCATGTATTGATTTGTTCATCATTTAAGTGCCCTACTTTGGCGAGCGCCTCGATCAACAGGATCTGATTGGCCTGAATGTGTCGTACAGCGTCGGTAAGCCGGTTTTCGGGATATAGCGGGCTAAGGATCGCCGTGTTAGCGGGAGTGATAAAATTTGACAACTGGGCATAAATCTGGTGTAACATCTTGCCCTTTGTGGCATAATAACTAAAGATTGTATGAAAGAACTGATCTTGAAAGACAGTTTCAAAACGCTTAGAGGGAACATCCATTAAAATGGAAATAAGCTTCTCATCAATTCCTTCATGCTTTCGTGTCTGGATAAAGGTAATGATCGGCCGCACAAATTCCGGTTCCATGTCCACCGCGAAGCTAAGCACATCAATCCAGTTCTGCCTCATGATCTGAAGTTCGGGTTCAATCATCAGGTCATAAATGGTCTGAAACCGGTAACCCAAACGGGTTAGTTCCTTTGCGGCCAGATATTCCTGGAACTCTGAGTTTTCAAACTGCAGCATATCACCGGTTGTTTTCATTACCCTTTCCAGTAAAGTGTCCAGATCCATAGAATTGAGGAAAATCAGGCTGATGTTGGAATCTGTGAGGTCGAGTAGTGTAATAAAATCCTCTTTGGAAATCTGGTTGAGTCCGTGGATCTCCATCACCAGCGAGAGCCTTTCCAGCACACGTTTAGTCAGGTACTTTTGGTTGGAGTTTGATTTTTCAGCTTTGTCCTCATATTCCAATTTGTAGTAAATTACCCTTTCAAAAAGTTCTGACTTGCGCAGTTCAGTGATCTCGCTGGGCTGCTTCTTATGGTGGAGGATATACTTGCAGAATTCATTTAAGTACCTGGGTACCGATAATATGGATTTTCTGGTGTCGGCCTTGGAGTTTTGCACGATTTTTTCAATATCCTCCCGGCTAAACCCCAATGCTTTCAAATTCGCTTCCATGAACTCGGAGATCTGGAAGTCTTCAAACGCCAGCAGCCTGATAAAACTGAAATTTGCTTCAATTAGCAAATGCTGGATCAGCGGTAAATAATGTGTACGGTTGGTGATGATAAGTTTGATCCCATACTCTCTGCAATGGTTAAAGACCCTGAGAAAGGTCGCTATGATATCCTTGTTTTCATCCAACGCATCAAATATGAAATAGGGACGATCCTTTGGCAGTTCATTTTTTTCAAGATCGTTCTGGATACCATTCTCATAGTAATAAGGGATCTGCTCTTTTTCAAGAAGTTCAAGTACCTGTGTGATGAGCGTGGTCTTGCCATAACCCGGTTCAGCGATAACAAAAAGCTGATCAAACTCGAGTACATCTTTGGTCTCCAGTTTCCTTGCAGAACCAAAAACATTTATCTCCGTTGGCTTATCGTTCGACAGATCATAGAAGGTATTGTAACGCTGGTAATATTGAGGGATTAAGATAGATTTCATAAGAGCACAATTATGGCCACAAATTAGTATAAACTCTAGAATAATGAAAGCATTACCCGAATTGGCAAAACGAAGAGTAAATTCAAGATGGTACTGGTAGATTGGTTCATAATTTATATTGTAGTGAAAGTTTGAGAATATGAAGTTGTATTTCGTGACAACATTACCACAGTTTAGAGATTTACGTAAGGCTGGAATGTGTAGCTAGCTGTACTTTAAAACGAAATTTAAATCTTAAGTAAGAAGTTATGACTGATCTAAATAAAACAATGATCCAATCCGTTTGACATACAATTTAAAAGGGGAGTACTGTCAATGTTTTAGTTAGAAATTTTGTTTTTTTGGAGCGTAATTTTTATTATTGTGATACCTTGAATTAGTCTAAAAATAGCTGTTTCGTATTTGTGTATTTTTATCTATAACTTATTGATTTATAGATTTTTTTACTTTCTGTGTCGATAGTTAGCTTAGTCATTTGTTAGTTTGAAATAGTGATGACAAGACAATGAAAAATCAGCTTAAATAGGTATTCTATATTCCACCACAAAGTGGGCTATAAGGATTTCAGTATAATTGTTTATAGCTTCCATAAAAACAGTTGTAATAGCAATGTTTACGTTAGGATTATGGATAATAAAGAAAAACCGTATCAGACCTAATGACAAATAAATCTAGGACGGCACAATGAGCTTATCGTTTAGCATTATTGTGATACTTAGAAGCAAACTCCTTTAATCGATTCATTAATTCTGGATTATTTACCTTAACATTCACACCCTTTTTCTTGTCAAATTTCTCAATTTCATAAGGCATACCTACTTCTTTATGTAGCCGTTTCAATTCCGTCTGTAAAGCTTTTGCCAATCCAGTAGTTATTCTTCCCTGTGCTGCTAACAAATTTCCATTATCTTCTTCAAGTAATTCTCCTATTTCATTGAGATTTTCGTAGCTAGGTTGTGAAGTGTTGGAATTCCAGCCACTAACAGTAGTGTAGTCTACATCCACCCAAAGTGATACTAATCGTGAGGAAGCCCCAACTTTTTTTGTTATCAACTTTATCTGATTAATGTTTGTACTTTCCTTTACTGTTTTTCTGCTCATAAAAAAATGGATAAAAGTTTGCTTTATGTGCGAACTTTTGTATATTTGTTAATAGTTATTATAGCGACAAATAGGGTTGGGGAAACCTGACTGTTACGATGTCACTCATGAATGAAAACCGCTAAATTTTCCACATGAGCCGATCGTGAGTTCGCCATATCTATTGGGTTTTGTTATCTTTGTGATATCTTATATTCAATAGGGCGACACTCATGTAAGTCTTTTGTGGAACTCAAGCCTTGGCTTGAGCGGTTCTTAGCGGTACCTCATTTAAAAGCATTGAGTTTCGCCCTATTGGTTGATACCAATCTGGTTTGCCTCCTGCTTTGTAGAGTTTACATCGTTTTACATAAAAATTAACCGTTTATGAAAACGAAAAAATTAAGCGCCATCAGAATGATTCACCTCAAGGAAGTGATCCGTAATTATTCCCTACAACTATTATTAAAGAACGTTATCTGTTCTCCATCGTAATACGTGCCAGAATTCCAAGTTAAAATATAGCCCAAAAGAGCATCGGCTAGTGTGAGAGCGCGCACAAAGCCCAGCGGGTTAATTTAGCTTGTTACCAGCCCTTTATTGCTAATTAGGCAAAGGTGCAGCACAATGGTTTTTCGCAATCCCAAGGTAAGTATCTTTTTTCTAATAACAAATATGGTTTACCATATCCGCATATATTAACGCGGAAGGGCTGGTTTTTGCTTTATTTCGCCCCCATTATTAATATTAATTTGAATCAACATAAACACTGATTTATGAGAGCAGAAACCATATACAACATAAACGAGAAGAGCTTTTATTTCAACAAATTCAGCAGTGGTGATGAAAAGGGGCTTGAATATTTTTATAATCAGCTCTATCCTTCGTTATTTTATCAAAGGAGAAGGTACATCAAAGATGACGTCAACGCGGACTGTATCGTTAGCGAAGCTTTTCTTCGTCTTTGGCTAATCAGAAATAGTATAACCTGTCCGAACCACCTCAAAACCTTTCTCCATAGCACTACCCTAAAGGCCTGCAAAGTTTACTATAAGACCTCCCGCCACAATTTTCAACGGAATATGCTCAAACTCGACGAGATCGATAACTACCAGGAATTCATCGGAGGCTACGATCCGGAGGTGGAACAGGATACTGAAGACGTTGTCTATCAGGAAGAACTGGATGAAATCTTAAAGCTAAAATGGCGGCAAGTCGAGGCGGTCATGCCTAATCTCAACGAAAACCAACAACTGTTTATTCAGCTCTGCCTGAAATATGATTTCAACTACGAACGCATAGCCTGGCATATTGGTGGCATTTCGGATTATCAGGTAGCCCGAAGCGTGGAAAAAACACTGGAAACATTAAAATCAATTCTGACCAGCTCACAAAAACTTGAGTCTACCGGAAAAGCCAGAAAATTCAAATTTGAGGGCGATCTGTGCGAGGAACAATCTAGTATTCTGCACATGCGGTATGAACTCCAGTACAGTTTTGAAGAGATCGCCAAAGCATTGAATTTAAGCCAGGAGCATATCAAAAGAGCTTTTGTGCTAGCCTATACCAAAGTAAAAAGGATAAAAAATTAATGCCATGGAAAAAGAAACGATGATTGTTACCCGTAAAATCCAGCTACTGATTGACTCGGACGATAAAGAAGTGATCAGAGCTGCGAAGGATCAGCTATACGACTGGCAACGTATTTGTTTCCGTGCGGCTAATATGATCATAAGCCACCATTTTGTGCAGGAGCAGGTAAAGGATTTCTTTTACCTGACCGAGGAGATCAAACTGAAAATAGCCGATGAGAAAAAGGAAGCGAACGGTATACTGAATTCCTCACGCCAGAATACAACCTACAAACTACTTTCCAATCATTTCAAGGGGCAGATTCCCACCAATATCCTAAGCAACCTCAACAATACTTTAATATCCTCTTTCAACAAAGAGAAGGATGCTTATTGGAAAGGAGAAAAGTCATTGAGGAATTACAAACGTAATATCCCACTGCCTTTTGGGGCAGAGGTAATTTCCAAATTGGCCAAAACTTCCGATAACAGGAATTTTACCTTCAGGCTTTTTCAGATCCCCTTTAGGACCTACCTTGGAAAAGACAGGTCGGACAAAAAGATCATGCTGGAAAGGATCTTGGGCGGTATATTGAAACTCCGCGCCAGCCACATTCAGCTTGATAAGGGTAAGGTATTTTTGCTAGCAGCTATAGCGATAGAAAAAGAACAACATGTACTTGATCCCACTATCATTGCCGAAGCCTCTCTTTCAATAGAGCACCCGGTAACGGTTAAGATCGGTAGATACGAGCATGCAATTGGAAACAGAGAAGAATTCCTATATAGGAGGCTAGCAATACAGTCGGCGGTAAACAGGGTCAAAAAAGCCGTAACTTTTAACCGTGGCGGCCATGGCAGGAAACGGAAAATGAAAAGCGTTGAAGATTACCGCAATATGGAAAAACGGTATGTGGAGTATAAACTACATGTCTACAGCCGGATGCTGATCGATTTCTGTGTGAAACACCGGGCTGCAACATTATTACTGATTAACCAGCAGGAAAAAGAGGAAATAGCGAAAGAAGATCATTACCTGTTGCAGAACTGGAGCTATTATAGCCTTAAGGACAAAATCAACTATAAGGCCGAAATGGCAGGCATCCAGATGATTGTTGAGTAAGATATTAAGAGGTTTTTTGCAGAACCGTAGGGTGAGATAGCAATATCCTCACAAGCCGATTAAATTAGGCGTTGCAATGGCGGACTTCATGTTAGAGAAGAAATAAAAACGCATACTACTGTTGAAAATATAAGAGGCTCTTGTACAGCCGCAGGGCGGGATCATGGTTATAACTGCCGAATCTGAAAAGATGGTGCAATATCTATGGGCACTATTGATTAAAAAAAATTAAGTGAGTCTACTTAAATAACAAAAAATGAAAGTAAAACCATCGGGATGACGATCCGGTAGGCTAGTAAAAGCATCCCATCGGTTTACAGGCCGAAATGAGGCGTTGGAGAACTAAATTAATGCTTGCCTTCAGGTTTCTGGCTTAGCCGCTTAATTAAATCATAATGTAAATCTTTTTATATTTTACTCATTCTTCCTATTCCATTCCCTTTTCTTAGTTTTGAAGTTTAAACGATAACAATACACAAACTGCTTATCGGTACCGTTTAAGCGCTTTAAAAACAGAAAATAATGAATCATTGGTTAGTCAAATCAGAACCTTTTAAATATAGCTGGGAGAAATTTAATGAAGATGGCCGCACCTTTTGGGATGGCGTGCGCAATTACCAGGCTCGAAACAATCTGAAAGCCATGAAAGAAGGCGATTTAGTGCTTTTTTACCACAGTAATGAGGGTAAAAATGTAGTGGGTATTGCCAAGGTAGTAAAAGAGTTTTATCAGGACCCTACTACTGATGATGCCAATTGGGTGGTGGTTGATTTATCACCGGTTGAAAGCTTAAAAAATCCGGTTTCTTTAGAGCAGATCAAAGCCGAACCAAGTTTGGTTGATATTTCGCTGGTGCGCCAGGGCCGTCTTTCGGTTATGCCTTTAAAAGCAGCTGAGTTTGATAAGATCCTGGAGATGGGAAGCTAGGCAGTTTGCAGATGGGACTTTTCAGTTTGGAGTTGGCAGTTCTAAGTTTGGATTTTTAGTTGGCAGTTACTGAACTAAAGCCTAACGCTAAGCGCCTAAGGCCATGCTCCGTGCATTACGCTTTTACATAAGATCTTACTATCTTGAGCAATCTTAACGCTTTCATGTGAAAACCATCTTTTTTACCCTCTCTCTTTTGCTTACAGCTACTCTGGCTATGGGTCAAAGCATTAAACCCTATATCGCCATTGTTAAAACCGAAAATGTTAAGTACAAAGGTATTTTACAAAGGGTAGATTCGGTAAAGGTGGTTTTAAATCATGAAGGTACGCTTATTCCGGTGCTGCTTAATGAAATTAAAACGGTGCAAATCAGGACGGTCAAAAAAGGCTATGAAGGATTTAGTTTAATTAAAATTGGTGAAGACCGCGCTGAAGAATATAAAATGGATGCCAGTGGTAAAATGGTAGATAAATGGGGCAAAGAAGAACCAACTTTTAAGGAAGATGTATCGGCCACTGTATTTTCGGTTATTTTTACTGCATTGGGCAATGCCATTGCTTTGCCTATTCATGCCATTAACCCTAATGTTGCACGTTTTAAGTTCAGTGATAAAGCCCCCAAGCAGGTAAACGAGCTGAGTTATTATTCTATTTATTACCAGGCCAACCCCAACACTTTGGCCGAGCTGCAACAGCTCAAAGCCATTTCAGGCAACTTTAAACCTTAGGTATTTCGGCTGTTTTTCTTTTGCTGAGAGTAATGCCCAGCGTCATAATGATACTGGAGCCCAATACCACCAGGAATAAAAACGGCGTGCCTACTCCGGATATTTTCAGGTTATCAGGCAGGTGCAAATACAACAATATACTGATTAAGCCACGTGGTGCAATGTATAAAATGGGACTCAGGCTTTCTTTTTTAAATACTTTTAGAAACACTAGCCTGATGAGGTAAATAGCGAGCAGGATGAAAAATCCGTTTGCCAGTACATTCTGGTTGTTCAGCTCGTTCAGATTGATGGTAAATCCAAATATCACAAAAAAGAAGGTGCGTAAAATGAATGCACTCTCGGCAGAAAGTTGGTAAAGCTGCGATAAATCTGCCGACAGGTTTTTATACAAAAATACGCTCCTGAACCAGGCATTCTGGATGGTATCTGCATTGTTAAGGAATAAACCCGTACTTAGTATGAGCACGAGCGAAGATAAATGGTACGACTGGCCTATGGCGTAAACGAGTATGAGGATGGCAATAATTAAAAAGAATTTAATGTGGTGTACAAGCCTGCCCATGATATAAAGCAATACCACGCAGGCAATGGCCGAGAGCAGTACAATTAAAAAAGTGCTTAAGCCGAGGCCAATCACTGCCGAAGTACTAAAGCCGTGGTTGGTAATAGCAAAGTTAAAGATAATAACCCCCAGGATATCGGAAAAGGAAGATTCGTAGATTACAAACTCGCGGTCTTTATTGCCTAGTGCCGCTGCCGAAGGGATGGCAATGGCAGAACTAATTACGCTAAAGGGAATGGCATTGGCCATGCAGGTGTATAAATCCTGATGCGTGATTTGATAAATAATAGCGGTAATAACAGCAATGGAACCGAGTAAAACGCTTAGCGCCGATAATAAAGCCGTACGGATAACTTTGTTTTTATGCTGGTCGTATTTCAGCTCGAGCGAACCCTCGAAAACAATCAGAATTAGCCCAACAGTACCCAGCATAGGTAAAATAGACAGAAAATTGAAGGTATGGATCTGGAGATAATCGACCAGAAACCGCAGGCCTATGCCTAATAAAAGTAACAATAAAACCGATGGTACTTTGGTTTTACTGGCCACCAGATCAAACAGATAGGAGAAGATCACCAATCCGCTTAAAATAATAAGTATGGTATAGGTTGTCATATTTTTCAGCGTAGGGTAAGCCGCTAAAATAAAACAAACCGTTTAACTACGAAGAAGTTTTAATGTAAAAATTAGGCTTTAAAGAACAGGGCTTTCAGCTCGCTGGCATCATCCGGATCCATTTTACCACCTAAAACCAGGCGTAACTGGCGACGGCGCAGGGCACCATCATACAGGTCTTTTTCCTCAGGTGTTTCGGGTATAAGCTCGGGTACAGGAATGGTACGTGCACTCTGATCAACGGCTACAAAGGTGTAATAGGCCTCATTGCTTTTCTGGCGTGCACCACTGGGAATGTTCTCTGCCCATACATCCAAACGTACTTCTACCGAAGTATTAAAAGCGCGGGTAACCTTGGCTTCAATAGTAATTACGTCGCCCAGTTTAATGGGTTGCTTAAAAGAAACGTTATCAACCGATGCAGTTACCACAATGCGATTGCAGTGCTTTTGCGCCGAGATCGCAGCTGCAATATCCATCCAGTGGAGCAGGCGACCGCCCATCAGGTTGTTTAGCGTATTGGTATCGTTCGGCAATACCAACTCGTTCATGATGGTAAAACTCTCTCTGGCAAATTTCTTTTTTAAGCTCATTTGCCCGCAAAAATAAGGAAATTGTTGTTAAAGTTGTATTTAAAACGGGCAGCTATGCTATTTCCATGGATATCTCTGCAATCAGCAGGAAAATTATGGGTAGGATTTTTCCCGCAGATGAAACAGACTAGCGCGCAGAGTGATTGTTTTGTTTTTTTGCGGTGATCTGCGCAAACAGCAGAAAAAGCGTACAGGGTTATTCCTGTAAATCTAAAAAAAACAATTGCATATTAAACATGTTATGTAATCTAAAATCCTATTAATGCAGAACCAGACCCTGATCCAATTTTTCCATTGGTATTATAACGAAGAACAAAAATTATGGACTAAAGTGGCCAAAGAAGCCAGTCATTTAAAGTCGCTTGGTGTTACCTCCGTGTGGTTGCCGCCTGCCTACAAATCGCACAATGCGGCTTACGATGTAGGCTACGCCGTTTACGATTTGTTTGATTTGGGTGAGTTTGACCAGAAAGGCAGCTTGCCGACGAAATATGGATCGAAAGACGAATATGTACAAGCCATTGAAGCCCTGCACAAGGAAGGAATTGCGGCTTTGGCCGACGTGGTATTTAACCATAAAGCTGGGGGCGATGAGCTGGAGAAAATAGCCGTGCGCAGGGTTAACCCTGATAACCGGAACGAATTTACCAGCGATGTTTTTGAAATTGAAGCCTGGACAAAGTTTACTTTTCCCGGCCGCCAGGGTAAATACTCGGAATTTATCTGGACCCAAGAATGTTTTAGCGGGGTAGATTGGGCGGAAGACCTGCAGGAAACAGCTATTTATTCAATTCAAAATACCTACGGGGAAGGCTTCGAAGAGGTGCCCTCAACCGAATTTGGTAATTACGATTACCTGATGTTTAACGATATTGATTACCGCAACCGAGCAGTGATTGAAGAGTTGAAATACTGGGGCGAATGGGTGGTAGAAACCACAGGAATAGACGGTTTCAGGCTGGATGCAGTTAAGCACATTAACCCCGATTTCATTATCGAATGGATTGACCACCTGAATCATAAATATAGCCGAGAATTCTTTATCGTAGCCGAAGACTGGAATGTTGAAGATATTGAAGGTCAGCTGGCTTATATCGAAACTACAGGAGGCCGCACTCAGATTTTTGATTCACTTTTACACCACAATTTTTTCCTGGCCAGCAAAGCCGGCGGTGAATTCGACATGAGTGCAATTTTTGATGGTACACTGGTTCAGGTTAAACCTGAGCTGGCGGTTACTTTTGTCGATAATCACGATTCGCAACCTTTACAAGCCCTGGAATCGTATGTAGAATTTTGGTTCAGGCCATTGGCCTATGCGTTGATTTTATTGCGAGAGCAGGGCATTCCGTGCTTGTTTTTCCCGGATTTATACGGCGGGATTTATGATGACAAGAATGAAGCGGGCGAGGATGTACATGTGGAGCTTGTAGGGATACCTGAGGTAGAAACGATGAGTAAAATCCGTACAGCTCTGGCTTATGGTGAGCAGCGCGATTATTTTGATCACAGCGATTGCATCGGCTGGACACGCTCCGGCGATGAGGAACATGAAAACAGTGGTTTGGCAGTGCTTTTGAGCACGGGAGATGATGGCTTTAAACAAATGGAATTAGGCGCTCATTTTGCAGGAAAGACTTTTGTTGATGCTTTGGGCAACCGGGAAGAGGAGATAACTATAGATGAAAACGGCTGGGCAGAGTTTTACTGTAATGCTGGTAGTGTTTCGGTATGGGTTTTGAAGGCTGGTTAAGTGGAAATGGGGTTGTTTTGTACAGAGACGACCATGGCTTTAGAAAATCCGTCATTGCTGAGAAGGCTTTTTCAGCCGGCGAAGCAATCTTTGAGCGCTGGTAGCGCAAGCATTAAAACTGCTTCGCGGTTGAAAATGACGGATTTTAATTACAAAAAGTTGTCCTCAGTACGGTAGGCCGAAATTACTGCCAGCTCACCTTCCTTACCACCTTTCGAGTTACCGTGCTCCATCCCCATAACACCTTTATAACCTTTTTTATGAAGGTGTTTGAACAGGTTTTTATAGTTGATTTCGCCTGTGGTTGGCTCTTTTCGGCCCGGGTTGTCACCGATCTGGATGTAGGCAATTTCATCCCAGCAGCGATCGATGGTTTTGATCAGATCACCTTCGGTGCGCTGCATGTGGTAAATATCGTAAAGGATTTTGCACGACGGACTTTTAACAGCCTTACATACCGCGTATGTTTCGTTGGTTTTTTGCAGAAAAAGCTCCGGGGTATCACTTAAAGTTTCGAGTACCATAATTAAGCCATGTGGTTCGAATATTTCAGCGCCTGCACGCATGGCATCTATTACGTTGGCAAACTGGTTGCCGTAAGGTAGATTGCGTTCGTAAAAGCCGGGTACTACGGTTAGCCATTTGGCATTGCATCGTTTAGCGGCTTCTACTGATTTTTTGCAGGTTTCTACAAACTTATCTTTAAACTCTTTTTTACCGGTAGTGAGCGATGTTTTCCAGTTATCACCGCCATCAACCACAAATACCCCCATGCGCATACCTAATTTCGACAGCAGCTTACCAATTTTTTCCTGTTCTTCAACAGGGCGGTTCAGGTAGCCGTTGTCTTCAATCGAGCGGAAACCTTTATCGTACATAAACTGGATCTGATCTAAAAAGCTTTTGCCGGCATGGTTTTCGAACATGCCCTGGTGCGGAGCGTAATCGAGATTAAAGGTCTTATCGCCAAGAGCAGTACTAGGCTTTTCGGCGGCAAAAGTATTGGTAATTCCTGCACCTGTGGTTATAGCACCGGCGGTGAGCAGGCTATTTCTGATAAATTCACTTCTTTTCATCATTTAGTTTTTAAACTGAGGGGAGGGGATAATCAATTTTTTAAACCCTGTAGTCAGGGTATCGGCAACAGTACCATCTTTTTTATGGTACACAAAATAAGCTTCGAGGTTTTTTCGGGCTTCAACAAAAGCCATAGCCTCTTTGAGGTGCATGGCCATCAGTGCATTGTCGTAACCATCGGCAGTAATGGCATCGTTGGCATAAACCGTTACACTGATCATTTCGTTATCCAGCGGATATCCGGTTTTGGGATTAATCAGGTGCGAGATTTTCTTTTTCCCGCTTTGGTGAAATTTGCGATAATTGCCCGAAGTGGTAATGGCGCCGGTATTAATGGCAGCAATATGCCTGATGATCGGTGTACCGTCTTTATCAGGTCCTTCGATACCTATTTTCATGGCTTGTCCATCGGGTTTAGGCCCGGAAATGCGGATTTCGCCACCCAGTTCGGCAACATATTGTTTAATGCCTTTTTGGCTGAGGTAAGCGGCAATGAGGTCGACACTGTAGCCCTGCGCAATTCCGTTTAAATCAATCTGTACTGCTGGTTTTAACTTACTGAGCCTGCCACCTTTTAATTTTAGCTGCTGCATGCCAACATTGGCCAGTATAGATTTAATGGTTGCTGGATCGGGTTCTGTTCTGGTTTCTTTAGGTCCAAAGCCCCAGGCTTGTACCAAAGGTGCTACCGTAATATCGAAAACACCTTTGGTATCCTGGTTAATTTCAAAGCTTCTTTTCAGCACATCGCTCATAAAATGGTCTAATTTGACCCCGCTTTTGGAAACGTTAAACTGATTGATCAACGATCCCTTTTTATAAAGCGACATCGATAAATCGATTTCATTTAATAAGCTATCTATGCCCTGTTTGGTTGCCAAACTATCGCTGGCGTAATAGGTAATTGCATAATCAGTTCCCTGCGCATAACCACTGATTTTATAAGGTTTAAGTTCCTGCCGGACAGCAAAACCTAAAAACAAGGGGATGAGCATGAAAAGCAATTTATAAGGCATTACGCTAGTGGTTAAATTACTTTAGCCTGTCCGGGCATAGCTATCGGATACAAACCTTTCTCATCAGGCATTAATTTAGGGTTGGCATCCCAGGCAAAACGCTCGGGCATTAAACTGATGTTCGATGCCAATGCTTCATCCCATTTAATGGTTTGGCCCGAATAAGTTGCATAACGGCCAATAATTGATGAAAATGTACTGGTTGCTGCATAATCTACATTGCTGAATTTGTACTCGCCTTTAGAAACCGCGTCAAAAAGTTCATCGTGCTCAGTTTGATAAGGGTTGGCATTTCCTTTGGTGTTGTGGTTGTACAGCTCCTTGCCACTGTAATCTTTCATAATGGCCTGGTTGCTGCCCGATAAATAGATTTTACCTTTAGTACCCTGGAATGATTCATCAACACGATTGCTGATCCCCTCAAAGTGCCTGCACTGGCTATGAATAATGGCGCCATCGGCGTAGGTTAATTCGATAGAGTGGTTATCGTAAATTTCGCCATAATCTTTACCGGTACGCCACGCACGGCTTCCGGTGCCCTGTACTGAAATCGGGTGTGCATTTTTTACCCAGTTGGCAATATCGATATTGTGTACGTGTTGCTCTACAATGTGATCGCCGCACAACCAGTTAAAGTAATACCAGTTTCTCATTTGGTATTCCATTTCGGTTTGGTTTGCTGTACGCGGACGAACCCAAACGCCACCGCTGTTCCAGTATACCTGGCCTGCCATAATATCGCCAATGGCACCATCGTTAATGCGTTTAATCGATTCGCGGTAATTGGTTTGATAACGGCGTTGTAAACCCACCACCACGTTTAATTTTTTCTTTTTGGCTTCTTCGGCAGCTGCAAGTACTTTCCTGATTCCCGGAGCATCAACGGCAACCGGTTTTTCCATAAAAATCTGCTTGTTTTGTTTTACCGCTTCTTCGAAATGGATAGGGCGGAAACCCGGAGGCGTAGTTAACAATACTACATCGGCCAATGGAATAGCCTTTAAATAAGCATCGAAACCTACAAACTGACGTTCTTTTGGAACTTCTACTTTTGCGCCGAATTTTGAGCTTAGCGATTGGTAACTGCTATCCAAACGATCCTGGAAAGCATCGGCCATGGCTACCAGTTTAATGTTAAATTTAGTGCTTAAAGCCTGAAATGCTGCTCCGGTACCGCGGTCGCCACAGCCAATTAGGGCTATTTTAATCGTGTCCGATCCTGAAGCGTAGGCTCCAGCCAATGGGATGCTGCTCAACATTGCTCCACCGGCAAGCATGGCTGTTGCCTTTAAAAAATCGCGACGATCTTGTTGATTAATTGGTTTTTTCATGTGTTTAGTTCTTTATTGTGGTTAGGGTGATTTTAATTAATAGTCTTTGATAGGTAACTTGTTGTAATAGGCGTCTATTTCTGCCTTTGAAGGAGTTTTTGCCGGCCTAACTAAACGCATCCCCACAAACGGTGCTTCAGGGAACCACCAGTTACTTTTCGGGATTTGCGGATCTAATTGTTTCCAGGTTGGATTTGAAGCCAGCCTGGCGGTTGAAGTTAGGTTATCGGGTGTTTCGTCGTAAGAGCCACCACGAACGGCATTGGGGTAAAGTTTTTCGGGTGTTGCTACAGGGTTTTCGGCTGTTTTGCCTGCGCTTTTAGCATAAAAATCGGCTATGTATTGGTCGTAGGTCCATTCGCTAACATTACCATGCATATCGAATAAGCCCCATGCATTTGGCTTTTTTAGTCCAACCTGATGCGTTTTGTTATCGCTGTTGTCTTTATACCAGGCATAATCGCCCAGTTTGGCAGCATCGTTACCAAAGCCATAAGTGGTTTCTGCACCTGCTTTACAGGCGTATTCCCATTCGGCC
>RCUH01000774.1_pt1 | contig 28537 bp, 20 predicted proteins | sample 2166191 | NCBI WGS metagenome assembly RCUH01 (sample SAMN09932848, study PRJNA488358) | compost metagenome | feature: garden; material: soil; isolation source: compost soil in an enriched community after 214 h of incubation | place: Germany: Experimental Botanical Garden Goettingen | collected...
GTCCTAAACTTTCCCTATCCCTTATGTAGCGGTTGAGTATGCTCATGGATTTCTGTTTCAGCGATGCTTTAGCTTCTATCTTTTTCTCGATATTACCCAAAGTCTGGTAAACAGACGATAAGCCTTTCCCTTGATTAGATTGGTTTAAAAGTACCTGCTCATTGTATTTTATTACTTGACTGTCGAATGAAGACGCAATTCTCTTCAGCAATTCCACTATCGAGGTAGCATCCCTTTTGATCGGGATCAAAAGCTCTGTCTCTTGCGCCCTGATGAAACCTATATAATCCTTCTGTCCCTTAAGAATGGTATTTTTAAGTAGCTCATCATTCAGGTCTGTAGGATCTTTCTTGCTCCTGTAGAAATAATCTATCATCTGTGATAACAACTGACGCTTAGATCGACCTAACTTAACTGCTATCTTTTCAAACTTGATATCGTCACTGATCGAATACTTGACTGTTCTTAATGTTTCCTGCATATCCCTATATCTTACAATCCTTCTCTAATGATACTCAGAACCCCTTGCGGAGTTCCTTTTTCGCACTTGAATGCTCTTTTGGAAAAGAGAAGAACCCTCGGAGGGTTCTTCAAACCCCATTTGCGCAGCAAATGGCAAGCAAACTAGGGCGCAGCCCAAGTTCCGCTTGCTCCTTTTCCCGAAGAAGGAAAAGGACTTTTCTGCAATGTGCGTACCCCTCATGGTTTGCCGTTATTGTCCAACAAGGTAACACGGCTGGCAAGGTTCGGATGGTACGACGGTTCATATTCGATAAGGCCGTTTGCGATCAGTTCGCACATGCATTTATGGTAGGTAGCATAGGAACGGATAGCCGAATGTTTCATCAGTTCCCGCCTTGAAACCCGAAACGGGTTTTGGCATGAAGCCCTGTTGTGGTACATAAGTATGGCCGAATATAGGCTGAGGTGCGATTGACGGAAACGCCTGTTCCCGCTGGCGAGTTTCAGGAAACTGGCCAGTTGTTCTGCGGTTCCCATTACGAATTTCCGATTTCGCCCAACAACTGTTCGATGTCCGCATGTGCATAGTAGAATATACCTCCTATCTTTTCATAGGGAAGTATCCCCTTGATTCGAAGGTTCTGCAAAGTGCCAGAAGAAATCTTCAATAGCTTCCTTACCTCCGAACTTCGAAGGAATTGTTTGTGGGTTACCATTTCATCGGTTCTGATGGTCTGTTTAATCTCCTCTATAAGTTCTGACTTGAACTTTTGGAGCTCTTCTCTGGTTAGGATCTCGATCTGCATAATGCCTCCGTTTTTAAGTTTACGGAAGCAAATTTGTATGGAAATACGGTGGTAACAATGACCATAAGTTTGCTATGGTCATATACGATAGCTGAACTGTCTGTTATTTTTCGATATAGTTGACAGGCACTATTCTGAAAAGTTTATGTTCAGCTTTGATTTCTGTTCCCTTTAAGGTTACATCTCCTTTATTGCCAACATAATAATTACGTAGCGTTTCTACTGATAAATCATCGCCACCGTCAGAAAAGTACTTGCCGATCAATCTCGGATAGACAATCTGGTGATCGCTCAAAATCAGTTTTCTGCCTGATGGCAGTTCAAGTTTCTCAACCTGCTTCAACAAATCGATAAAAGTAGCAACATAACCTTCTTCAATTCTGATTTTCTGGCTTACTTCGAAAACTTTTAGCTCATCAAGGCGAGCTTGGAGTTCTTCGATTGTTTCCTTTTGCCTTTGAATTGTATTTTCCTTTTCTTCAATTACCAAGTGAGGTGGTCGAGCATCCCATATGTCTATGCTCTTCAAGTATCTTTCGAACTTTTGCAATCTTTTCAAGCTATCCTTATGAATACCGTGATTGTTTGAAAAAGGATCTTGTATTTCGAAGTGCTTTATCCTTATTTTCACAATCTGCCACACATGTCGGAAAAATTCTTCCTCGTTTACAAGATTATTTTCCAGTGCGTAATTAAGATGATAACTATAGTAGTCTACAAATTCTCTTTCCTCTATTCTGTAAATCTTTAGTAGAAAGTGGTTGTCGTCATGTTTATGCCATAAGCCTATGAAAGTACCCAGATCATACGGGTGAGACGAAAATGAAAAGGGTTTGCGCGGTTTGAAGTAACTGGGGTTCATAAGCTATGATTCTTGAATAAACTAATTTAAGGTTTTTTCAAAGAATGCACATTTAACAAATTGCTATACGTATCACTTGCTTGCTTAGGACTAAAGGAATTATGACTCTTATAGTCTAACAGTCGTATTATGAGGAAAAATGTACTTTTCTGACTTACAGAACCAATTTACGAACTATTTTTGGAACTGCAAAATTTTGCTCCGTTACGGTTTTATTTAAAGTCTATTGCATTTGAACTTTCTGAATTTATTTATGCCATTTCACTTTGAACTATATTATCGAACCAAGCCAAAAGCCACAGGGTGTGATCTGTGGCCATGAATTAAAGTGGTTATTGCTGATTTATTTCACTGATTTTCAGCTTAAGTATTGAGTATATTTGAACTATACCCAAATATATTTTTATGAAGCGTTTTATTGGATATTTTGACCTGCTGGGTTACAAGGAATTTATTTTAAATAACGAAACCGAATACGTCAAAAGCAGATTAGGCAACGTACTAGCGGTTATAGAAAGTTGTTTGGGGCGTGGCGAGTACGAGGAAGCGCCGCAGGGTTTTGTTGCCGATATGAAGAAATCAACAATCCAGTGTCTCAACATATCAGATACCATTATATTCTGGACAAAGGATGATTCCGAGACTAGTCTCGCTGAGTTCCTTGAGGTATGTTACACCTTCAATTGGAAAATGAATACCTTTGAATACCCCATGCGTGGTGCAATGGTTTACCAGGAAATCGAGATCATTAATGGAGCAAACAATACTGACGCGGGGGGCATGTATAACGTCAATACAATATATGGTAAGGGGCTGATCAATGCTCACCTAAAATGCGAGGGTCAGATGTGGGCTGGTACCGTAATTGACAAGTCCCTTGAAGATTTTATTTTGAAAAGCCCAAGTGGTAGCGCTATTTTAGAACCAATTGCCATCAGATATATAGTGCCTTACAAAACAGTTCCGGTTGGCCAGACCGAAGAGTACGCCTTACGATTGGTTTCCTCATCAATGGAAGATACGGCTTTCAAAAATTTGCAAGCGGATTTGATCGACATATTTAACCGGGACAATAAAAGTATGGGTGGTACCGCTCCGTTAAAATTGGATAATACCCTACTCTTTGCCGAACTGTTTAAAGCGTAAAATCCATTTAAGGAAAATAAATAATCAGAAATATAGCAATGAGCATTTCTAAAAGACATCATTATATTCCACAGTTTTTAATTCGGAGGTTTGCAGACGCAGAGGGAATGCTTTATCTCTATAATAAAGAAACTGGCACTTTTGCAAAGGAGAAAAGAAGTACCAAAGCAGTGTTTTTTGACATGAATCGCAATACTGTCAAAATGGGTGGTGTTGAAAATGACTCAATGGAAAAACTGTATGCTGTGCTTGATGAACGTTTCGCTGATACCCTGAAAGATATTTTAAATAACGGTAACCTCTCAGTAGGCAATGTTGGTTCAATGCTGATTTTTGCATCGACTTTGAAGTGGCGGGTAATGGCAAATGATGGTAAGTTCGATGAGGCTGATCAGAGGCTTGGCTATGAGGACCTTCCTATCACCATAAAGGTCTCCAAAGAGAATCAGGTACAGAATGAGGAAGCTATCCAAAATCTTGTGAATTCTGACCTATTTAGAATGTCAAAAAGGGTTATCCTTCCTTTTTTGCCCTTTTATGGTGATGAAGGACTAAGTGAAAATAAATTGCTGAAGGCCCATAACCGCAGCTATTTCCACAACAACGAAAAAGTAATATCAATCCTTGGCGATTCTCCCATAATCGAAGATAAAAATGTCTCAGACCATGATTTCGGTAATTTTATCTTTCCGGTTGGTAACCACGACACTTTTATTTGTTCAGACAGAGGCAATCAACAGGTAAACCACTATGCCTTTTATGTCAATAAAGATTTGGCAATGTTTCATCAGGCAGAGAAATATGTAGTGTGTAGTAATAAGGAACACCTGGAACAAATCATTCAGGCGTATAATTTTTTAGCGGCTGGAGGTAACCTTAACCAGATTACTGATTTCATTTTTTCTTTTACTTAATTCTGCTTGAAAAGTTTAAGCACAGTGGAGTTGAATTGAGAGGTTAACTTTTTAGCGCCTTGCAATTTAATAATATGTAATTTTCGACAACCAAATATATAATACAAATGGATGAATTTGAAAACTTTGACGATACGGACCATCAGCCCGAGATTTTAGAATTTATTCGTGAATATGACAAGGTCAGCCTACTTAAGGCTCTGGCCGCATTACAGCTTTCCCCATTGAATCAGGGAAAAGAGGTAAGAATGGAGATGATGATTAATGATGTCTTGCTGTATGGCCAAAATAATAACTTGCCCGTGCCTTACCAAGCCCTGGTTGACTTCTTTGGAAAACACTACAGAATGGGCTATATGGAGGATCCGCTAATAGCGCATTTTACCGAAAACGTAGTTTTTTTTGGCGGAAACTATACCATTTACCCGGGCAACTTTTCAGATATATCGGATAAACTTAAGGCAATTTTGGGCTCGATATTCATGGTTGATAACGCGCTCAGTTACGAATTTAAAACGAAAGCGGATTACCTGGCCATGCTCTTGTTGAGTTGCAGCGAACTCTTGGCCCAGAAAGCAGGTACTGGTCGATATATCGTTGAAGAAAGCGAAGAGGAGCCAATTTTTATTCCTGAACAAGAGGTTTTTAACCAACTTATGACTGCCGTAGTTATTGGCAATGCCACGTTTAGCAAACTATCTAAGGCATACCAGATCCCTGAGGATCTGATGAAAGATTTTTTAATTAACGACACCCCGATTTCTGAGGATTATGATCCGGAAGACTCAGTGTTTTTAACTCAGCCCTTTTTCGAAATTGAAGATGGAATTATTTGCCTGACACCATCAATAATTGGGTTTGCACTGTACACTCGTATTAGGTCGCTTGCCGATGAAACTAATGAAAAGGAAACTCTCCGTGATGCTTTCCATCAGTGGCAGAGTACCAGGATTTTGGGATTTGCCAAACGCTCGCGTTGGGCAATGGTTGGGGTAGAGCTTCCTGAAAATCCAGCGGGACAGCGGATGATTGAACAGGTGTTTCAGATTGACAGCAACAAACTGGTTTACATCTGTTTGTTAAAGAAAATGTCCTCCGATCCTGAGGAAATTAAATCGGGCACGGTGTATGACCGTATGGAAAATGTTGTTGATCATCTTAACAAATTGAATAATGGCAATACGAAAGTATTATCAGTTTTGGTGGGAGGTGCATTTGATGATCAATTAATGCTCATGTGGCGTAAACCCAAAGAGGGAAACCACAATCTCGTCTTCAGTTTCAGCGACTTGGAAATCGTCATGCAATCCGAGGATATTGAACCCCTTATGCTTTGGAAATTTGCAAAAGCCCACAATCTTGCGGCCACACGTACTGAACACAAGTTTATGGCAGATACCATCGATATGTTTGCCTACTACAAGAATAATCATGGTTCGTTACTTCCCTCAGATGAGGCACCTGGATTCATGATTTTTTCGGGAACAGCAACAGAATACGTTCGTGACTTAGTTAGTTTTAGAGACGAACATGGAGCAAGAAGGTTGGTCGATGGCAAGTTAGCCGACATCACTGTAAAAAGGGTAAGAACCTTTGCCCCACTCTATAAGGAAGAAAGGCAGTCCCGGTATAATTCAATGCTGGTAGAGTCGTACAGATTCCCGCTATGGGTAACCAACTCGCAAGCTAAGAATAAGGAGGATAGTATCAAGATTTCAATTTACATCGAGGCTGTTGCTTTTTGGATGTTCAGGCTATCCGCTGAAGTTTCAGCGTATCTCAATCAATTGGGAAAGAGTCCTGTCGAGATACAGTTAGAACTCGACTCGTCGTTGCTCAAAAAGACGGAGCCATATGAATACCTAAATTTAAAGCCATTTACTGGCGATCTTGATCTTATCGTAGAGCAGAGACAGATTACCGTCACTATTCCTTTTGCTATCGTCAGCTTATTATCTGATGAAGAGAACGGAGGTGAACAACTTCTGATGAAAACCATTCTGTTGGGATTCAATGTTGTTTTAAGAAAGTCAGGTTACGAGCCTATTGCCGAAGAACATATAATTCAGGTTATTAACAGGGTGCTTAATCCAAAAGAGGCAAAAATGATCTTATTTTCTGATAGCTCTAGCAATCCCCTGTTGGACAATCGAAATTTGCCACCGCCTAGGTATCTTATGGACACAGAACAGGAACTGATCTCAGACCACCTGGTTGAGATGCTCAATCCGGCAACTCCGATTCCCAAAGAAATTACAGATATCAAAGAAAAGCATAAGTTATGTATGGAGTTGGTTAGTACATTACTGGAAAAGGTTGAAAATAAATTAAAACGCTTTGATACACCAAAGCTCTTGGAGTATTTGGTAACGCTGAATGAAAGGCTGATTTTTCAATCCCAATATAATTCTTTACTGCTTCCCTCTAAAATCGCATGCTATAGCGACTTCCAATCAGAAGTAACGAACCTAAAAAAACAGGACGGGAAACTCGCTCCAACTTCTCTGGCCGTCCGGGGTGTTATTGAATTTATAATCGCTAGTCCGTCATTTGACGGAGAACCTGTTAACATGGACGACATTGACGAAATCATTGCGCTAATGGACGAGGCGATAAGATGGGCTACCGTTGCGGATTCGATTACCCTGCTCGGAAATGATCCTGAAATCGGCCTTCTTAATTCAGGTAGGATCGGTATTCTTGATAACTTTGCAAATGACATTTTTGCTCCGTTTAACAACTCAAGAGCTGAGGCAGAGGTATACTATTCTATGAATCCTGGGCAAAAGGACGATCAGTTTGATGAGGGTAAAGTGTTTGTAAATAATGATGTTACTGATGCTGCTTTTTTGGAGGAATGGGGTGTTAGTTTTACAACCATTACTGCACTCTTCGGAAGCTTGCAAATGTTTGGTCTGGAACAGGGCAACTCTTTTATGACAATGAAAGAGGATGAGTTTTTGACTGAAATTCCAAAAAAATTCAAAAAAGCGGTGAGTGAAAATGAACTTATGGTGGCAATCAATCTTTTTACACTTGATCCCCGGAAGGCTGTAAAAAAAGCACCTAATGGTTTCATTGCAAAAGACATTTTACCATGGCGGGTAAACAGGGCGTTAAGTTTTGTTAGAAGACCAATCATCCGGATAACATACCCAGGAGATAAGCAGCCTACCTACCATTGGGGCTTTCGTCACGTAATGAGTTCTTACATGTCCCTTACCGGGCTTGTATCCTCTAATAAACTTAAGGTTACCGAAGACGGCCCGATTGCTACAAAAGTGATGAGTATTTTTGTTAATTACCGTGGAAAGCAATACCGCAATGAAGTTTACGATTGGCTGAAACAAAATACATCTCTCAGGCTAATCGAATATGAGGTGACTATTGAAGAAAAGGGTCATTTGATAGCGGATATAAATTATGGAGACGTCGACGTAATGGCGATCGATGATAAGTCGAAAATAATTTATTGCATCGAATGCAAAAATACGGCATCTGCTAGAGCTATCCACGAAATGAAAACGGAACTGGACAGCTATATAGGTCAGGATGAAAAAGGAGGGCATATATTGAAACATTTAAACAGACATAAATGGTTGAATGAACATATTGACCAACTCGAAAAATTTGTAGATGATCCCAAAGGATACAAAATCGTATCCTTTGTGCTAAGCTCCAATGTGATTCCTGCTGTTTATCTTGCAAAAAATAAGGCTGCCCTTCCAATTGTTTCCTTTAGGGATATGGTAATAAATGGATTTGAATCGATTAGTAAAATGCTTTAACTCGTGACTATGCTTGATTTAAAAAAGGAAATATCGGATGTCGAAGCAAAAATTAGCAGGATATCTGATGCGTGGAGGCAATTCTTTCTGGAATACATGGCATGTAAAAAAGAGATCAATTATGACAGCGAAGTCAGGACGAACTATGTAGCGGATGTATTTATTTATTTGCGTGATACACTTCCTTTTTTAAAGGAAACAGGATCAGACAAAGACCATATGAAGAATGTATTTAATGCTTTTGGCGTGCTTCAAACGCTTTATGTGCAACAGGATCTGATAGACGAACTGCTTTTTATTTTTAAGCTTCAGGAGAGTAAACATCTAAGCAAAAGCATAAACCGGAACCTTCGAAACGAACTTGTAGGACATCCCGTGCGCAGAACCAGGGAAGAAAACCTGATTTCCTCTGTATTTTTAGGGAGGGGATTTTCGCCTGATGGTGTAAACTACGTCCGGTATGATTACCCGGATGGATTTAAAAGCAAGGTGGTAGACCACACTTGGGACGATATACTAAGTAGACACTTTGAGTTTTTGAACCTTTATCTGGGTCAGATTTGGGATAGAATCCTGAATATAGTTAAATCTTTTCATAAAAACCTGGTAAGCTTCCTTCCGCTGATTGGTATAATTGCTTTTACTAAGGTCATTGATCTTGCTGAACACCGCTTTGAAATTTTGTTTAAGCATAACGATGCCTATGATAAGGATTTTTTAATTTCATCCAACGAACGGTACCTTGAGCATCCCAGGTTTAAATTCATTGTTGACCTTTTCCTTTCCGAGTTGGTTGAATGTGTGTCTGAAACCATCGTAACAGCTGAAAAATTCATTAATCCCCAGGTCGTTGAAAGGGTTGTCACCGAAGCCCCAATATTTACAGTTGAACTGGTACAAGCAGGGCAACTCAGCGAAGAGGAAATCAAAGCCATTCAGAAGTCTGGAGAACTATCCTATAATTTGTCAAAGCTCTACGAAGATCACCCCATCTTTGGCATTGATTTTTTTATGAAGACCTATGGCGCCGATCCCGTCATATACACTGAACTGCAAATGATGCGGGAGAATCCCAATAGCCCACTATTTGCCTGCTGCTATGAATACCTCAAAAGCTATATGGAGGAACGCCGATCACAAGAATAGCCACTTCATCTATGCTTACACAATGGCAGACATTCCTCGATAACTAACAAGAACATCATCAAGGCTTAAATGACGGTGGTCACTTTGATAATATCCATTAATAATAAGTTCCCTATAATAGGATATATCTGTTGTAAAATCCTCGTTTTTATGTTTTTGTATAAGCATTTCCAATTCCTGCGCAGTCTTATTGAAAGCTTGCACACTGACTTTCGAAATAGCGGTCAGGGCATTATAAGCTGCACCCGTAGCGGAATCAGGAAATGCCAGTGTCTTATCTAGCCCGGTGGCATAAGCGAAATCCAAAGCCTCAATGAATATGGGGATGGTTTGTTCAAATGGCATCTCCACGCAGTTGGTCATGATCGGATCCTGCCTATGGTTGAAAGGCACTTTATTGTTGTTTTTTAGATAGTTTAGCCAAAATTCCAATCCTTCGATTTTTTTAACACTTAAAAGTAGCTCACAAGCCAGGAGTTTATGACGTTCTGTGAACGAAGGCCCGGCCATGATCTGTTCAAGAATAGGCAAAATAAGATCCGGTCTCTTAGGAAGTAGATTTTTGACGAGGTACCAGGTCCAGAATATTCCATGTTCGTCTGCTGCGGGGTCAGGAACAGTTAAAACTGAAGAGAAATCTTCTATATCACCTCCGAGCGATAGATAGAAGTCCGCAAGCCTCGTTTTATCGTGTTCTGTAAAGACCGGATGAGAGATGATGGCCTTGTAAAGTTCTGGCAGACATTCCTTGTACCGCAACTGCTCACATATCGAAAAATGATTCAGCAGGACCCATGTTGAAAGCCCATTTTTAATGTTCTGGAGAACCGTTTCCTTCAATAAATCCTTGTCTGTAATTTTCTCCAATACTACCTTTGTGATACTGGTTTCTCCTCTGAATCCACCCCTGAAGTCTGAAAGGAGCAGTTTTAGCAAAAGGGTATCGGACAGATCAAATTGAAGTATTAGGAACAATCTGTTCGTAAATTCAACTAGCCGATTAAAATTCGCCCCGCCAGTACCATTGTCCCTAACTGCGTTGGCATAATCTAAATTCTCAATATTTGCTTTGGCCCATTCAGTCGCAAAATCAATGAGCCTAGGCTCTATGGTGATTTCTTTTTTCTTGCGGTTTTCCAGCATACGCATGACCTGGTTGATCTTGAAGGTTTCCCATTGATCGCTAGTTTTATAATAGGATAGCATTTCTGAAACTGTTATTGGAGTTTTCCTGGCATTTTTTCTGATCTCCATGAATGCTATGGAAGGCGTGAATGGATTGTGGTAGTATCCGGCAGCACTGTAAAGATCCTTTGCCGTAACGGCCTCTTTTCCGCTGTGTTTAAATATTGCTTCAAGTTCTTCCACAAAAAGTTCTTTTTCAAGTAACAGTTGCTGATTCTTTGTATCGTACAGCGCAGTATTTGCCTGAAAATTGAAATTGTCTGTAGGTTCATCAAACGCAGTTCCAAACTCTTCAGCAAGCCTTTGCGCGAATTTTTCATGCAGGTTTTTATTGATCCCGGAAATATTCCGGTGAGTTCGCATCTGATCAAATGTTATCTTACCCGCTTTGTATTCATCTATCAAAAACTCACAGCTTTCTTCTTCTGCTAAGGCCATAAGGTCATGATTGTATTTCTCGTATTTGTATATTTTTTGAAATATACAGTTGAGCCCACAGGTTGCTGCAAAGAACTCCCTGAATGGAATAAGCCAGTCGCTATAAATAGAGACAAAATTTAGAGTTCTAAAAAGCTTGTACACAGCACCCAGGATTCTGGGGTTACTTGGGTATACTAAAAGTGATTTGCTTAAAATTTCAGCCATTTCCTTCGCTTCAAGCTTGAATTCATCACTTCCATCCAGGCCAATGAAATCACGATTCCTTGCGCCATAATTCAATATCTTTATTAACGAGTCTGCCGTTTTCAGCGACAGGATCACCATTTTCAGTCTTTCATCAGCGAAAAGCTCGTTTATTGACTGTTGACCTTTTTCATAGATCAAAATGCTTTCTAAAATAAAGTTTGGATAGGAATCGGCAACACCTGCTTCGCTTAGGTAACTTACCAGGGCCTTACGTATGCTAAACGATTCCGTAGTTCCAAGTGCCCCCATTATTCCACTCACATCAGAAGGCTCAAAAAACTTGAGGGCCTCGTATGCTTCGATAATTCTCTGGATATAATTTTCAGATGCTGGCGTTCTGTTGAATTCCCTCCACAAAATTGCCCTTAGTTTTGCTTCGTATATAAATCCCTTTCTGCATTCTGATAAGAGTTCAATCAGGTCTTTCGCCAGCCATTCCCTGGGGTTTGCCAACAATAGTGAATCAATATAGCCGATTGTTTCCCCATCAATCTCGACAAAATCGGCAAGTTCGTTTACGCGAAAATTAGACGAAGCGAAAAGCATAATATTTCGATCGTTGTAATAACTAATGATCCGTTGGAAAATATCTTTTCTGACCGATTTTGATACCTTATCCCTTTCAAACCTGACAAGCAGTTCAGGTTCATTATTACTTAGCCATTCTAAAAGATCTCTAAAATAATCACTGGAGGGCTCTGCGATCGCAAAAAGAAATGAAAACGTATTGAGAAACCTTGGCTGCAGTTTTGGCTTTTCATAGTTAAAGGATACCAGTGGTAGAATACTCTTAAATTCATTCTCCAGTAAAAAGCTTGCGCAGAGATACTCCTGAAGGTTTTTATGTTCAAAAGACCAATTTTCAGAAAGGTTCCCTTCCTTATTCATCAGGAAAAAATGCTTGAACAACTTGATGTAGTCCTCATTATCTAAAACCTTGCCCATCTCTGCTTCATCCAAGCTGCTTTTACCAAGCATGGTCATGCAAAAGGCAATCTTTTGAGCGAGTTTAAATAACAAATCCCTGTCCGCTGTGATATCATATTTGTCTTTGTCCCTTTTGAAGCGTTCGAATAAAATCTGCTCAAACATCGTTGCCTTGTTATGCGGAAAGGTTTCCTGTCCGTCAGCAAACAGGCTAACAAGCCTGGTAAGGTAGTATGGATTTTGAAGGTATTCAATAAAACCTGATTGCTCAACCTTTTCCAGGAATACCAGTTGCCCGGAACTCAATTTTTTCTTGATGTAAAAATCCACATCAGATTCATCAAAAGGATCAAGTACAAATGGCTGGAAAGACCTCAATGGAACTGCTGAAATATTATAAAAATTATACCTCGTCGAGACGATCACATTGGTTCTTTGGCGTACTCCGCAAAACTGGTTCAAGTGGTTGATAAAGGTTTGGTGATGCTCTTCTTTAACCTCATCAAGCCCGTCAAAGATCAATATCAGGCTTTCTTCAGGTATGCTTGCCCAGTCCTTATTGAAGATCTCAAGAATTTCAGGAATGGTTTGACCTTCGTAGTCTTTCAGGTAATTCATGACCGGGAATAAAGGCTCATCTCCATTGCTGAAATAGGCTGCAATACTTTCCATCTCCCAGGTTTTACCAAAGCCCGCGGTACTCAACAGAATAATTTTAAGCCCCTCCGCACCGATATGTTTCTTAAATTCATCGGTTAAGCTAAGGTATTGGTTCTTATCAATCCTATAGTGAAAGGAATTTTCAATATTTTTTAGGAAGCCTGCATGAGTGATTACCCGCCTGTCAATGTGATCTTTATCTGCCGTATAATTTAGCTTTGGAATTTTGAGATACTGCTTAAGGGATTCTTCATAAACAACCCCGTAGAATGCTTTCGCTATTTCAATATCAAAATATCTAGCTACAATATGTGGCTGAGGAGCTTGCCGCAAATACGCACATATACCCCGCCAGTCCCAGATAATTAGATCAATACCAAGTTTGGCCAGCTTATCTCTGAGCGTATCTATAAGGTCTTCATCTTTGATTTTTGTAAGGTCATAATTGGTACAAAGAATGAACTCCTTGGCTTTATCCTTAAATTTCCCTGCTAGGAATAGCTCGATAATCTGCTCCAATTCTTGAGGACTGATATAGGCCTTCAATTTACACTGCGCAACAGTAAGCGCATTCGTTCCGGATGCAGTTGCGTAGATATCTATGCCATCCTGGTCATTTCCTTGTTGCAGATATTCTCTTGCGTTTACAATATTCATTCGTGAAGCAAGCACATCTGTACAGAACTGCTCAAATGCTTTCCATTCCAGCACTTCGCCAATAGGTAATCTATCTAGTAATTCGTTAACAACAACAACTTTTGGTGACATTTTTGGGGCGTTTATATTCAAAGATTATAATAATAATCGGATTTTTGCTGGTGCTGGCATTTGCAGCATTTGACCTGCTGTTAGCATTTTAATTTCTCATCAGCATGGGCCTGGATCAGCTCAAATAAATAGTCGAGCAGTTCGGTAAATTCCGCGAATTTTTTCTGTTCGATCTTGATCTCGTGCAATTTGCAAAACATGCTCAACCCGGTATTCATCGCACGGTTCAGCCGAAACTGATTGCCCTCATCAAAATTCTCTCTTAGCCGGGTATTAAAGATTCGGATGTGGCTCCCCGGATGGATCTCATCATTAAGTTTACTTCCCTTAGGATGAGCAAAAAGTGTAGACAATCCGGCCATGATCATTCCGAATAATTTATGGTACCTGACCTCATCGCTGTCATCCTGGCTAATCAAACTTTCATAGGCAAAAGTATCTGCTTCCTGTTCCAATTGTTTGGAGAGGATAATTTCGTCTTCAGTAAGATCAAAACCAAGGAATTTTTTTTGGGCTATTTCTTTAAAGCTATTCCAGTGATTATTGACCAGGTGAGCAACTTCGTGGTACATGATATAGGTGATTGCATCAATAAGGATCACGTTTACGATCCTGACCATTTCAGTAGTCGTCGCCGGATTTGGCAGACCATCTGGCCATTGTTCATCGCCACCGGTCTTTAGCTTAAATGCCCAGTCGAATAGCCAGTCCATTTGCTTGACTTCCGGATCCTGCCCGTCTATTTCCATATAATTGGCCGTTACCTGCTTTGCTGTTTTGGTCTTGTTTGCAGTGACCTCGTAAATAATATAGGTGATACACCAGATAAGGGTTAAAAAGCGCTGATTTAAAACAATCTCTTTGCTGTTGTGGTCCGACGAGGGACCCGAAAAAGATCCTGTATCGATTCTGATCCGGCGGCTTAGCTGACTGGCATCATACTGCTCCAGCCGTTTTTTACTTTGCTCGTTGACGTTTTCAAATGTGGTTGTTAATCTATCGTAAAGGGTCTCAATTGGGTTTTTATTGCTCATATGTAAAGATACCGCTAATATTTCATCGATTATGAAGGGGGGGGCTTGGGGTTTTAATGGGAAAGGTAGATTAAGCTACCTGATCTTTTTACCCTTCTGGAAAACCTTATAAAATGAGCAATGGAACCTTTGCTATTGTAAATGTTGACGACATTACAGAAAGAGACGACATGGTCACCGTTTTGATCAACTACAAAGCGAATAAAGGCAAATTATCCATGCTGATGAGGGGGGATTCATCTGATACGAATTGAAGCAGAACTCATCAGAGAGATATGGCTGTTTTCTGAAAGAACTGAGCAGGAAGATGAATTCTGGACTAAAGCAGCAAGTGCCTGATAAACCTTACTTTTTGCCGTGCTTTCTAAAAGCCTGGATAAGTTGGTAGATCGCGAATGCGATAAATATCCGGCTAAACCCCTCAACCAGACGGGCCCATGGAGATGCTTGCTGGCCAATACCTTTTGCAATTTCATCAGTTCTATGGACAGGGTTCAGGAATTCAGGCAGGTAACTCAGGCATTTTAGGAAATAATCTCTATCCTCCGGCTCCGAGATAGAGCCAATTCTGATATTTAAACCCAGAAGGTAAACAGCGAAAAATAAACTGCTTCCAATTGCGACCACCGCTAAGGCAAGTTGCCAGCTTTGGCCATGGTCATTTGAATACTTGTTGAAGCATAGGTTCAGCTTTTCCCAGAAGTTCTTTCTCCAGGTGATTGTTCTGTAGAAGGCGTTCATTTCTTTGGCGTAAAAATGATTCGCCTCCAGGTAGTCGCCTTTACCCTCGTTGATCTTTTTGAGCTGTGCATACGCTTGGCGCTGCTGGTGTTCATCTTCGGCGATGCGCTGCGGAAAAGTACCCTTGCTAAAAAATGTGTCAGTGATCCTGGAATCCTCAAAGCTCATTTTGATATCCGAGAGGTTTGAGTTGATAAATGAGGTCTTACCCAAATCACTTCTGCTTATAGAAAGTTCTTTTTCCAGCTCCAGGTTGGAAAATCCAAGCTGTCCATAATTTACAAGCCCGTTGAAAGACAAAGATTCAATGGAAACATTCAGCACCCGAAGTATTGTATCCTTATGAATATAAGAAGGGCTAAACTCTAACTTTCCGATTTTGCAACCGCTCACAACGCCATTGACCTTTCCCATCTGCCCAAAGGTTATTTTTCCTAATGATAGATCCACATTTTTTGCATGCTTTTCTATGGATAGCTCAGCGATGTTTTCTGATCTAATTCTTAGGCTGCCGAACGACCCGCCAGAAATTTTCAGTTTGTTTATAGTTGATTTGGTTTCAATGTCGAAGCTCCCGTAGTCCCCATCATAAAATTCCAGTTCAGTCATTTGTACATTGCGCAGCAATACAAAGCTAACCTCTGTAACCTGCATGATACCAACAGGGTGATCAAAAATGGCATCCATAAGCGCCAGCGTTTTGATTTTGCAGGCCCCTATAAAAATAGAATTTTTAAAACTAGAGCCGCTCTGAAACCCAAGGTCCCTGAATTCACCCCCCTGGATTTTTATATCAGATTGTAAAATGCTGGATCCTGAGAAATTAAAGCTCTCAAATGTGCCGCCATTTACAGCAAATAGGTAAAGACCATGGCGGATTCCTGAAAAGGTAACGTCCTTAAAAGTGCCTTTGTGTATCACAAAATTGCCTGCGAATGAACAGTTTTGAAAATGGATGCTATACGGATAGGCGAAATCTTCATCAAAAACAAGGTGGCCGACTACCTCGCAGTCTATGATGGTGACCCGCTTGCCATCGTGATCTATTTTATAATTTTCACTATAGCCCGGCATTGCCAGAGGGGACCCTTTGAGGATAATGTGAAGGTAGACAGTCTCAATTCTTTTCAAGTTGGTGGCGTTAACAAGTAAGTAAAAGCAAGGTTAGCCAAAGATAGCTAAAAGGAAATTAGTCTTTATTAAACATAAGAAGGGGCTGAAAAATCTAGCGATCTCAGCCCCATTCTAAATTAACGCTCTCAAACGCAAAGATACGTAAAATCCTTTAATGACGGCTTTTGCCACTCTAATGCTTTGTCGGGGAGGACTATCTATTCTATTAATTCAGCACTAAGTTAGCCAGCCGCCTTCGGGGCGCAAGAATTGTTCGGCATAAACCCTCCTGTGGCCTTTACCCGCTTTGCCTTTCATTCCGCTGCATTCCCTGTTTGCTCAGCAGCAGGCTAGTTGGGCGCATAATTAATCAAATTTTCAATTTAAAAATTAAGATGATGAAAGCGCAAATTCAAAATTCCCTGTTCATGGTATCCGAGATCAAAGTTTCCTACATGCTAAATTTAAAGCCTGTGAAAGGCCAATGATCAGAAGCTCTAAATATGCCTATGAAATACTGTTCAATAACTGGGATCTCAACCGGATTGAAATGACAGAACAGTTCTTCATCCTGCTAATCAACCGGGCAAATCATGTGATCGGCATTACAGAAATTTCCAGCGGAGGATTTGCAGCAACTGTTGTTGATCCAAAAGTGATTTTCTCCGTAGCAATAAAATGCGCAGCATCAGGATTAATATTGGCGCATAACCATACAAGTTCAAATATGAGACCCAGCGACACTGACCTGTCCATTACCCGCAGAATTGCTTCAGCAGGAAAACTACTTGATATCGAAATATTTGATCACCTGATCGTTTCCAGAAACGGATATTACTCCTTCTGAGATCAGGGACTGCTCTAGTCCCTTTTTATATCAATTTAATCGCTATCTTGTGATTATCAAAATAGTAGATATGTTTAACAAATCTTACAACCAGGTTTTAGCAGAATGCGCTGTGCTGAATGGTAAACTCCGCGGACATACAGGCGGCAAACTGAATAGCCCCGTCCGGGTAGTTCAGTTTCGTCCGTCCAGCCCGGCTCAGGACGAAATTTTGTCCTGGAAAAATGTGATGATATGCGCCGCGATCATTACCGTGTATTTTTTGATCAGGGGATTATTCACCAGATAAGCTGATCCTTTTTCTTCTTAACTTAAATTTTTTTGCAGGCCTTTTTGAGGCCTGCTTTTTTTAGCAGTACATTATGAATGATTTACAAACGCTTCTTGATCCAAGCCAGAATGATATTAATGAAATCGAAGAATGGTTAGAGGCTGAATACCGGAAAACTAAAAAAGGATTTTATACTGATCGTGATGTTCTCGCCCAAAGTTTCAAGGACAAGAATTTGATCATCCTAAAGAAACAAGGAAAAGTAGTCTCCTTTATTGCCTGGAAGTGTTACACAGATAATACAGCCAAAATCTCTATTGCTGAAACGCACCCGGATTTCCGCAGGCGTGGGTTAATCAGGCTCCTGCTGGATGCTTTGATCTGCAATTTTCAAAAGAGTGGTATTTTGGTGATCGATCTGCATTCTATTTCAGAGGAATCCGAAGCCGCATGGAAACACCTTGGTTTTAATGAGTTTCCTGAAGATACAGAGGACGAGCAACCAGATGAAAAGGAACTATATAAAATAATTATTCCTGTATCAGCAACAGGCGGTATAGCAGGCAATGAGACACTGGAATTGTGGCACATGGGTGATCATCAGATATCCAATGCAGCACCAAATGCCGCCTGGAGTCTCTCGTTTATTGATGGTTCCAGAAATTTGCAAAAGCCAATCGTCTATCCGGCGCATTACGACTGGTACATGTGCTGGAAAAGAGACGGAGTTCTTAGATACGACGGCAAAGTGAAAAGATTTCCTGCGCCAATTTATTTTGGGCGTTTTATGATTGTTGGCACTTTGCCTGATTAACGGGCATTTTTCCGGCTCAAAGCGGATAAGTATATTTGCACTGAAAAAATTGATTTATTAAAAAATATAATATGATTGAAGATTACGCACTCTCTTCAAAAGAACTCTATGAATTCTTAACAGAAAATGGTGTTACCCATTTACACCATGCCAATACGCTACTGACTTCTGTCAACCTAATAAAGGCCGGTTTTCTGGCGTCAAGAAAATTTGTAGAAGATCATCCTGACTTACACCAAACTCCTCAGCCTTCGGATGACAAGGATAAATTTCATGACGTATGGGATTCTACTTTTGTGGATGGTACAGACCACCACCTCATATTTAGAGGTAGAAACCTCTACGGACCTGTATTGTTTAAAATGAAGCTGGACCTTTTACTTTCTGAAGACCTTGACCAGGTCTACATTACCCGCTCAAACCCAATTTATTGGCCAGATGGCAAGCCATATCCTGATGAGCGTAAGTTTTATGGTTCCATGGAAGATGTAAAAAAGGATTATTCTTTTGGTAAAAAAAGAGAAGATGCACAGATCATGTTTACTTTCCGGAGCCCTGGAGCGAAGATCGACTTCGATAAATACCTGGATGAAATCTGGTATGATGACCCAAAAATGCGCGTACCATTTCGTGGTGGAGAAAAAGAAGGCAGGGATGTCCTGAAATTGGCGCTTGAAACCGCGTTAGAGAAGTATGGGAGGCGGCATTACCGATTGGAACAAAGGTCACATGGCACTCCCGCAAACTGCCATTGTTACAGGACTTATACTGGTCTGCAACAAATGAATCCAGTGGAATTCGCAAAAATGTTTGTCATCTAAGTTCTGCTGCGGATTCTATTTGTATTCTATTATTTTTTGAAATTCAAAGTACGCCTCTATTTTGTCTCCATCTTCGAGATCGGTTGCCCGCCTGTAACCAGATGAGGGTTCTCGCTCCCCCCAAATCGCCCAAAAGAATTTAAGCCCCTTGTTTTCAAGGTATGTGTTTAGAAGATCTTTTCGCAGGTAGACCATATTGTGGGTATTGTTGTGATCTTCATAGTAATCAATGTTTATGCTTGCTGGTTCCCAGGCTACATCAAATAGATTAAAGGTCTGCGCCTTTTCAACAAGCCCTAGGTTCATCGCAATTTCTTTGGCTAACACGGTTGTTGAGCCCGCCTTATTTATCTCCTTATTATCCGAGGGACCATGATAATTCATCACCGGCATCAAAACTTCGAACTCTTTTATTTCGCGAACAGTTATTGTCTTGGTTTTAGGGTATGATTTCTTCACAGAAAATGACCCGTTTTTTAGGATTTTATAGGTGCTATCGCATTCGTAGCCTTCCTCACCACGCTTTACCGTTTTTTCTGTGGTTGATAAGACAAATTCTAGCTGGGTCATATTGCTATAGGTTGCTTCTTCGAAAACGTAAATTTCTCCGGCAAAGGCATCGGTATTCTCATGTTTTTCGGGAAGCCACCGCCCGCCCAGAGATTGATCTGATATCCTGGCCAATAGCTCGCTGTATTCGTTCTTCTTGACCAGCAAGCCTCGGATAAATGCAAAGCGTTCCCGGCTAGACGTTTCTTCATTTTGCATAATATACCCATCCATACATACAAATTGATGGCTACCCGCCAACTTCGGTTCAAGATACTGTTCAATGTTTGGAAAATCATCCGTTTTTAACCAGTCGACAAGCGGTAAGGACCTGTCGCCAAGCAGGTCAACAGTTACTAATTTTTCTGTTTTTGGTGGTTCGGGGAAGCTGGGATCAAGGTCTGTACTTGAAATCCTGAATCGTGGGAAGTCATCTTGCAGCAAGCCCATATCCTCACGGTAACCTGCGATTTCGAAAAATGCAGTTCTTGAATATTTTTTACCATAACGCTCTACTGCCGGACGGTCGTGCCTGTTATAAGGATCGTTTGCAAAACTATCCTCCACTGATTTGAAACGATCTTCGGTCCATCCAAATTGGTCCACACGGTGAAGGATTTGCCTCCTGACTTTTTGTTTTTCGGGAGGGTTGCTGTAAGAGTGACCGCCTTTTACAATATAACCAATTGTATAATTACTGAAATCCATCCCTAATGGCGCTCTGTAAGTGGTATCTTCAGAATCTTCAACCATTGGAGGCTCAGTTCCATCAGAAGGGTAAGGAGATTTAATCCTGCTGTATTGCAAATCTGTTAATAGATTCGGTTCATGGATTAGTGCAATTCTAATACATCGGCTTGCATAATCCCGGGCAAGAACGTGAGTGGTATAGTGAGGTGCATGTTCAACGAACATAAGTTCATAAATAGAATTGCCGATTTTAGGAAGACAGTTCTGCTGGAAATCTTTGTTGTGGTGTGTCGCCATGCACATTCCATACAAGGCAGCAAGTGTCCGTTCCCAGAGATAGGGGTCATTACATGCTAACGAACTAAGGGTTATTTCGGTGTACTGTTGATAATATTTCCTTCCATAATAATAAAGCGCCCTGGTTGAAAAGTCCCTTAGTTGCCTGTTTGTTGAAACTAGAAACCATTGTATATACTGCGCCGCCAGATGCAGTTTGGCGGCACCGAGCTCAGATTCTAAAACTGTGCTTTTACACTGCTGTTCAAACTGTCCGATATACTGCATCAGACTACTTGCCGATTTTCGTACATGCGCTGTCCAGGAAAGATCGCGTTCCCAAACCGCCAAATTTAAAAGCTCAGCGCTTAAGAAACGCACATTCAGTGGATGTGAGGTGCTGGTAATTGTGTCCGTGCACATACTAATAATATGCGGCCTGCTTTTTGGCTTTTCCCTGAAATATCCACGTACAAGAGCAATGTCCTCTTCCCTGATGTATTCTGGTTGTAATTTCCAGAGTGCATTTACTGATGCAGAATGAATCTCCCTGTCTTCCGTTAAGGGATAGAGATCATGCAGCATTTTTTGTTTATGTTTAGGAAAGAGCAATGCAAGCTCCTCAATAATGTTTTCATACAATGGATGCCGTTCGGTTTCGCTGCTTATCTTTTTATGAAAATCCGTATGCGGAAGCAAATCTTCCTCACTGATATTATCAATCAGGTATTTAGCGATCAGATAGCCAGACATTAATTCGTAGGTAATGCTGATGAATTCCTTTTCGCTGCGTAGATCACGGGTAATGATCAAACCTTCCCTGATAAGAATATCAGCCCTTGAGGTTTCTTCGTTATAATGGCCTGAGCCATCTATCAGTTCAAAATAATCTTCGATTGCTATTTCCCTCGCGCTGTTCTCCCATAAATACCGGGCGATCTTTGAGAGGTTGGTTTGGATGAATTGTTCGTTTTTGCGTAACAGATGGGATTTTAGCGTGACCGCCGTATTGATCTGGGTAAAGTACGTTTCAAATAAACTGTTTGAAGAATCGTCATCGATGATCACTTCAACCTCAATTCCCGATTGCCAGTTAGGGTTTTTTATTTCACAATATAACCGTAGAAAAATTGGTTTCTTAAAGCTATCTAAGTTTGAAAAGCTCAGATCAGCAGTGATGTGGTATTTTTTAAAGTATTTTTCAATGGCTTCCTTGGTAACCCCATATCCTTCGAATCCGTATAGGTGGTGAAATGACCGGGCGTTGGAATTTGGCCAAACCTCATCTTTGTATGATTTCCGGCAGGTTGTAATTAGGACCAGGTTTTGGAAACGCTTGATCTTACTGCTAAGCGTGGGAAGGTGGGTTTTCCAGATCGTGGAGAACAATTTATTGTGAACTGTTTCATTTAGGCCGTCAATTATCACGGGTATCCTAACCTTTGCCAAAGAGCCATAGATGTCAAGAGCGGTCAGCAGATCCTCAAATGAATAGTTCGCCGGAGTGTCAAGCAGTTTTAAGATGGTCTGCTCAAGATTTGTTTCATGGTTAAATTTGTCACCAGTTAAAAATATAGCAGGCAAACCCGCCTGAATCCTTTTATATGCAATATCGCAACTCGTATGGGTTTTGCCCTCTGCGGGTTTTGCAATGAAATGAATTTCATTGTCAAGGGAATGAATATAATTCCTGGTGAACCGGCCCAATTCTTCAAAGAAATTTTTAACAGCAAAATAGGTTTTCTTGGCAGGGCCTTGTAGTGATTCGCCTGATGAATAAGCGTATTCGCTCACCCTGCTTAAGTATTCATTAAAAATGCTATCGGAGCAATCAAACTCCAGGTTCGTCAGTGCCTGTATGTCATACTCAATAATATATTTCTTTATATCCTTTAAGATTTCATAAGCGCTGTATTTGTGTTTATCAAATTCTGCGAACAAGTTCATGCCCGCGGCTTTTTGCTCCTTCTCGTCTGAGTCATGAGCTGAGACTGCAAGGAAAAGTTTTAGCTCTGCGCAGATGTCACTTTCGATCAGGTTTAGTTTCTTAGTATACGCATCCAGGAGTGATGTATAGCTCTGGTTTACTAGCTTAAAGTCAATAATGGAATGAACGAAATCATCCATTGTATGAAGCCCAGGTTCATATTTATCTTTTACCTGTTCGAAACTGTCATTGAATTTACTGGTAAACCATTGTTGGTTAAATTCCAGTTCGCCAAAAAAGAAGCTTCTTACGCCTGCATTTTTAACATTGCCAATCAGGGTAATGATGTCATCCTCACCAATAAAATCTAATTGTACCGATTTACCATGAGGTATTTTTGACGGTAATATTTTCTCAAACCACTCTCTTTCCCCTTTTTTAGGTTTGCCGGTTTTTGTGACCGTGCTAATGGTTAGGTTTGTTCTTAGACATAAAAACCATTTCGTGAGGTTCGCATGATTTGCACAGGCTGTTTCCAGTGAACTTTCAATCGATGCATATCTGCTGCTCTGACCCAATCGACCATTGTCATCGTACCATTTGCATTGCCAGCCCCATCGTTCACCATTTGGCAGATCCAGGTAGAACTCTACCCCCGAATCACCACCTTCACCAGCAATTGCTGTAAATTTACCCATTTCACCATACTCCTTTTTCATCAGACTATAGATCAGCTGCTCAAAGGAATGAGTAGTTTTTCCGGAGTAGGCCTGCAATTTGTTTAGGTCAACCTTGTTTATGGTCATTTTAAAAGCGCTTTTTGTAAAGTTAAATAATCTGCCAATGAATTCGGCTCACCTCTTGATCTGTAGTAATAGAGAGCCAGAAAATCTACTCGATATCCGGGAACTTATTCCTAAGTAAATTTGGAAACTGGTCCGCTTCTTTATCTAGCACCTCGATATACTTGCCGATATCATTGGAATGTGCCCTGAATATTTCATTAAATTGTACTGCGAAATTTAGGAGCTTATGATGTTCACAAAATTTTTCGGTCAGATTAAACGCCTCCTGTAAAATTGCGCCCGAATCCAGCTTGAAGTCTACATTGATCTCTGCAACTCGAATTATTTTATCAGTTATATTGACTGCCCTGATTACAGGATGAGGGTGCGATTTCTCATCATAATAGATGTTGTCTCCACATTGACCCATAATCATAAAATAGTTCAAGATTCCAGAAACAGCCACAGAAAGTAGCTTGCTCAAATTCTCAGAAGTTTGGGCTTCTTTAGGTTGTTTATTCCAGAAATCTAAAATATGGGCAGGTAGAAGGTTGGCAGCATGAATGTCAGCATCGAATTCAAGACAATGTTTCTGAACAGAATATTTATCACCCTGGCCTTTGTGTTTGCTCTCATCAAATGATTTGAATTCGTTGAACGGTTTCTGTGCCAGGTGAGCAAGTTCGTGATAATAAGTAAACTGAACAGCTGCCTGGAACATAATGTGACCTAGAGGTATTTTAATGAGTTCCTGTAAACTACCATAATTCTTAATGACCTCTTTGTTTTCGTTAAATAAAGTGTTTCGGAAAGATAAGAGCTTATAGGTTTCTATCATTGCGCCGCTTGTGACTTCAATGATATTAAACCCCTTTACAAAACGCGCCCGGGCCTCAATATTATAACTATTCGTATAAATAAACCTGGAAGGCTGAATGTCATACTCCTTGCACCGCTCTGAGAGATTCGTTTGGCAGAATGTAAAAAATTCTTCAAATAATTTTTCCAGCGGTGTTTCACTGAAATCGTAGATGTCACCATAACTGACTGCATTTTTCGCAATAATCTCTTTGCATATTTCCCCGTAACTCATCATAGGTTAAAGAATTATTTAACGGGACTGGTTGCTGCCCCTAAGTTCATTTTCTAAATTACACAATAGCTGGAATTTGATCACTGGAAAGATTGAGCTATATATTGGGTTATTTCCCGTCATATAATAACATTTCAAGGTCATCCTTATATATCTTGCCAGTTTTATAAAACCCATATTTAGCCAGAATGTGGGCCATGGCTGGTTTACGTGTTGTTGCATAAATTTGGTATGAAGCAATTGCAGGGAAAAACTGGGTCATCAAATTATTGCAATGTCCTTTCCCTTCATAATCATGATGCGTTACAATATAGCCAAGTTCATATGGATAACTATCCGGATTTTGTTTGGCCTGCGAATTTTTAAACACCCTGTTCCGGTAATTGGTGATTGGGTTTTTCAAGCAGCAACCTGCTATTACTTTTTCTTCAACGACCAGCATTGCCAGAACGAACGCATTTGCTATTCCCCTTTTTGCATCACGGTATTCAACCTGGCCGCCCGCTGCAACCAGCGAAGCCAGTTGGTCTAAATAGTCCTGAGAGATGTTTTTGGGTTGATCCCCGATAAAAAGAATTTCCATATTAATTTTTGTTTTCAGACCCGTCAGGTTGTGAAACATTGCCCACCATTTTTAAATATTTATTGTCAAATAATTCAGAGGATAACCAGGAGCCGAGCACGCTGTATGGATAATGGGTTTTATCAATGTTCATTCCGATAACGAGTTTACCTTTTGCTCCTTCCATTGTCTTATCGTAAAGAATATCCCCCATGACGTCGTTTCTTGCATCTTTAAGGTGGTCATGATAACCATAACCTGCAATCACGAACTTCCGCTGTTTTTCTGCGGTTTCCAGCAAGATCCAATTATGTGGGAACTCCGCTGTACCCCGGTGCATTTTTTCTTCCATATCATCCACAAGCTTTTCAAATTCCTGTTGACCATCAATCGGTATATTTAACAACATATAAGAGGCTTCCAACCATGTTGGAGGCTGCTTTTCTTCAATTCTAAGGAGAATATCCTTCCACCATTTAGTTTTTTGTAATTCTGGTTTAACAACCTTCTCTTTATTTGCTGAGCCGATGATATAATTGTCAAGTTCTTTAGACTTCAAATCCATTTTAAAAAGGCCGAACCTGTGTTCATCGTCGCCCAGATTGAATCCATCATCGAGGTACCAGGCCAACAGGTCAAGTTCATCTCCCATGTACTCAACATTTGCTTCAAGTTCACGACGTCTTTGTAAGTAATGAATTTTTTCTGCTGCAAGTGGCAAAATATCAAAGACAACCTGTAGGTCGGTCAGGCTAATCGAAGTAGCCAGCTCTTCTATTTTCCTATCTGTTACTCCAGCTTTTATAAGTTGTTTAAGGTTACTGCCCATCATACCAAGATGGGATAAGGTGACACCTAATGGAATGAAATATTTAAGTAATGAAGCGTCGAACTTATTGTTTGGACCCTTTTTAACTTTTAATGATAGTTGTGTTGGGTTGTCTTTCAGATAATCAATAAAGCGCAAAGCCTGATCGGAAGGTTCCTCGATGAGGCCCTGCAATGTCTTGAAAAGGCGTTCTGGCGCCCCTCTTTTAGCCGGGGGGCTCATTAAACCTGCCTTGGCTTCAATCACCAGCGCGAATTTATCAATGATGACCAATAAATCATTTTCATATTCCTTTCCATCCCTTCCCGGCCATTTACTGCCTGCATAAACTTTGGCCATTGGGAAGGCTGTTTTAAAGAGCTTTTCAACCTGGTCTTCAAGGTATCCCGCTCTGGCATCGTTATATTTTTTGCGTAATAAATCGTCCTGGGTACAAAAGGTTTCTAAAATGCCGAGACTAAAATGGGTTATGACGGACCACAGCGAACTGAAAACGGTGTCATCAGAAGTTTTAATGAAAGGTTTCTCATGAACAGGATTGCCAAGTAAAAAATGCTCCGAATCATGGCCCGCTAAATCCCCAAACTCCATGCTAATATAACTAAAAGCTTCCTTTAGCTTTTCTTTGCTGATATTTCCTTCAGCGTATTCCGCTAGAGTAGAATACTCGAATGTAAAAAGTTTTTCCAGGTATAGGTCGGAATGCATCAGGAACATTGCTTGAAGATTTCTAAGGTTTTTTCCGAACTTTTCCCATATGTATGTTCTGGCGGTGGGAGGAGTTTTTTCTACAGGAAACTGCTCTTCATATGCATCCATGACCTTATTATATTGTTTGTGGCGCATGATCTCAACGGTTTTTAACCGATGAACATTCACCCTCTCTTGTATTTCCTCAAACATTTTATAAATGACATTCAGAAAAACAACAGGATCAAATCCGTGCTGGGTTTTAAATGCGGAACTAATGCTAGCGGCCAGATCGAGTGTTACCTCCTTCATTTTGTGCTCATAAGACCAGTTGCGCACAGCAGTTGTGTGCATCATCATTTCCGTACGCAAAAGGTGGAAAGGAAGATCATCAGCGGTTATAACAGATTCAGGGAAATTAAAATATTTCGATCTGTTCAGTTCGCTAATTTCCTTGAAATCATCCCGGAATTTTTGGACCTCGCTTGAAAAGGGTTGCGGATTGTAGGTCCTGGGAAGTGTAAGCGCAAACGCTTGTAAAAGTTCCTGGTAATATGGTGGGAATGCAATTGATCCCGTTACCGCCTCTTCATCATATCCCGCCGGGCTTGTCATAAAATAATAAAAGGCAAATGATAAAAGCTGTGGCTGATCATATCGGATAAACCAGTCCTGTATCGTTCTGTATTTTTCTGGAAAATTTTCGGCAGCTTCTTTTCCGATACTTCGGAGAATTTCTAATCTTTCCTCATAAGTACTTTCTCGTTGATCATTAAACTGAGCTTCAAAATATTTCATTTTAATGGGATCGGGAGCGAGACCCTTTGACCTCATCATCTCATTGAGTTTTTCTGAAGAAGGTAGCTTTACCTTTTTCACTGGTTTTTTCTTTTTACGGTTTCGGCTAGTTGGCATAGAGGTTAATTTTAAGAATACCAAAGTACACATCTTGTTGGGATAAGAAAAGCATTCCGGATCACGCACAGAATAAAAGAACGCAGATACGCGGTGAGGTTCCAAAAGAAACCTTCCATGGCGGCCGGAATTTCAGATAAAAACCAATCGTTAATTTCCGGATATTTGAACATAATAATTAATTATGTCCGAACACAAATATTTTGCGCTACTCAAGTTTGGGAAACTCGAGCATCTTGAAGCCTTGAGACACAGAGGTCATCTGCATTGTAAACCGTTGAACTACTTTGCTGATCTCAAAGACGAGTGCCATAGGGGCGATCCATTGGAAAAAGTAAATTACATGCACAATATCGACGGGGCGGAAATTCGTATTAAAGATGTCGACGCACCTGACAGTGAATACAAACGATTGGGGACTGCTGATACTGGAGTCTTTCAAAAGAGTTATGAAATTTCTCCTGGCAACCTATTTTGCACCTACTCCTTCAGGCTAGACAAAGAAGAACTTCAACGGGAATTTACCATACCGGAAGATTGTCGGAAACTGGGGAATCACTACCTAGTGATCAAAGACTTTGAAGAGTTTATACAAAGAGCTGGCAAGCGCCTTTCAGAATTAAACTTGACCGCTAGGCATGGCTTCGTGGGATACAAAGATTTTTCCAAATTTACCGGCACCAAGACGGTCTTTGAAAAAGACATCACTTTCGGGTTCCAAAAGGAGTTCAGGATATTTATCACCAACCCGACTGACCTGCCTTTGGATATTGAGATAGGAAGTTTGGAGGATATATCAGAAATCTGCCTGATTGATGATGAACATGTCATCACCTTCTTTGACGTAAACGAATAAACTGTAAATTATCCCAGCAGGTATCAAATTGAATCCGTACGTAGGTCTAAATCGAGTAAAAGATTCTAAGTCTTTTAGTCCTTATAGTTTCTCTAAAATCATGGTTAAATTCTTTCGAATGATTGTTTGTTTTTCTTCAAAAAAACGTATATTTAAACAATAGCAATTGCAACTAAAAAATACAGACAAAAAGGTGAGTGATTCGGTGAGTCGCTTTGTAAAAACCTTCCAGATAGTCATTAAACGCTAAAAATTGAACGAAGTTCACATCCCAGCGGGATCACAAAGTAAGTTCAAAAACAAAAAGCTCCTTGAAAATGGACTGAACCCCAAAAGTTGGACGAAGTTAAAAATTAATTAAGATTGAGAGCCC
>RCUH01000777.1_pt1 | contig 28459 bp, 23 predicted proteins | sample 2166191 | NCBI WGS metagenome assembly RCUH01 (sample SAMN09932848, study PRJNA488358) | compost metagenome | feature: garden; material: soil; isolation source: compost soil in an enriched community after 214 h of incubation | place: Germany: Experimental Botanical Garden Goettingen | collected...
GTAGTATATAATACTATGTATACTTCAAATATAGGAGACAAAATTGATGAGCCAACTTGGTATTATCGAAAGGAAGGTAATCCAACAGATCATTTAATGACTGAACTCGTTAAATTTGGTAAACCTCTTAAAAAATATAAGACTAAAGATATTACAGTCTATTTAATTGGCACCAATAAAAAAATGTAATGTGATTTTTTATATATAATATTGTAAAACCCAATGATTTTAGCAAATTATTCGCAATAAAAAAATAACATTTAGTTAAAAAAATTCATTTTATCCATAGTATGCGTATTGCACACATCATAATAGCACATAAAAACCCTGATCAATTGATTCGATTAATTAGGAGACTACATCATCCTCAATTCGACATTTATGTACATATTGACAACAAGATGCCCATAGATGATTTTAAATCAGTTTTAAATGTTGACCAGGTAGCCTTTATTAAAAATAGAATAACATGTAATTGGGGAGGAAATAGTTTTTTACAAGCTATAATAAGTTCTGTAAAAGAAGTTCTTTCTCTAAAAAAGGATTATGATTTTATTAACTTACTAAGTGCTCAAGATTATCCACTAACTTCTGCCGAGAATATTTATCAGTATTTTAAAGATAAAACAGGAATGAACTTTATTTCGTATGAAGATGCTCAGGATTCCATTTGGCAAGCACAAGCTGCTTTACGTTATGAAAAATACCATTTTACAGATTTTAATTTTAAATATAAGTATTTCATTCAGAAAACCTTGAATAAAATCGCACCTGCAAGAAAGTTTCCGCTTCGTATGAAACTATATGGTGGAAATAAGTCGTCCTGGTGGATCATTAGCAATGAAACGGCAATATATCTTACAGAAAGCCTAACGAATAATTTAAAATTAAACAGATTCTTAAAATATTCTTGGGGAACAGATGAATTTGTTTTAACAACGCTGATTATGAACTCCCCATTAAAGAACAAAACGATTAATAACAACTTGCGGTATATTGATTGGTCTGAAGGAAATGCACACCCTAAATTACTCGGAACATCTGATTTCGATTCCATAAAAAATAGTAAGATGTTGTTCGCAAGAAAGTTTGATATTGATTCTGACAGCAATGTCCTCGACCGCATTGATCGTGAACTTTTGGGTTTAAAGTAATACTATGTCGTTTTATTACTTACAATTAAGCAATAAAACGACATATAAGTCCCTTATTTCTATTTTGCTACAACAAAAATTGGCGTTTCAGTCACCTCTAACTGTAAAAGTCCATTGTGAACATCAACAATTTCACTGTTTATATTATCCGAATTTGGATTAAGCCTATAAATTGTGGCCTTTTTTGCAGGACCTAAATTAAGATTATATTTTTCTTTCCTATCTATTTCATCTGGCACTACCATAATATATATCCTTTCCTTTCCTTTTTGATAAATATCAACTAGTGGGTCCGTATTAATAGTATTATAGTAAGTATAATCGCCCATTAACTTTGTTACCTGATGAATATATCGGGCGGCAGGCCTTCTTTGATTTTTTGAGACTAATCCTGAAAAACCAAACGGCGTTCCAGTATCTGTTCCAGGATCATTATTATCGTATAGCTGATAAAAAAATAACCGGTCAATACCCATTCTTGCATATAAAAGACCCAATCTTAAAATCCAATCAGCCTGTGTAACCTCTATTGATTTATTGCCGACCGGAATAGCACGCTGAATACTTTTTTCACTGAGGTCATACCCCGTTTCGGTGGACCATACAGGAATTTCCCTCCCAAGTGTTTTCACATAGTCTGTAAATGAGTTTGCTATTTTCATCATATCATTGGTTTCAGGTGCAACACCTCTCCCTTTACTTCTAAAGGAAGCAAACCAACCGGTATAATCATTGGAATACATATGATAATTGATCACATCAAAACATAAATTTATCTCTCCATCCTTATTAGTACCACGGTTAATTTTGCACCAATCTACCATCCTCTTTACAAATTCTACATCTGGTTTAGCCAGCCCTCCCATTACAACCTTCATAGTCGCATCGGCAGTTTTAACTCCGACATTTTTTCCCAATTTCCCCATATGTCCATCGTAAAAAGCAGAAAGTAAGGCAGCATATTCCTCTGGACTAGCTTCTGAATCCTTTCCTTTCCACCATTTATCAGGTTCGTTCGTGCATTCAATATATTTAATATAGCCAAGCCCTATTACAGGATCATTTGTTTCTTTGGGAACTGAAATAAGCTTTTTATTGATCGAACGGTTTCTACCGTAACGTGCCGCAATCTGAAACCCTGCCTTGGCAATTTCGATATAAGAAGAAGGCGAAGTTCTTGAGGCCTTATAATTTAAAGGCAGTAGATCTCTTTGTCTTTTAGATTCTGGATAGGTATTGGTGATCCAATCAGGTGTAGTTTGCAAATCAATAATAACGTCAATACTGTCCTGATAACATTTTTGATAAATTTCGTCATAACTCCATCCCCCTTCAGGTTTATGATTAAACCTGAATACTCCTTTCTCCGGTTCAATTCTATACCAATCTAAAAAATGTCTGAATCCACTGAAAGTTTTAATAAGGCTATATTTAGTAGTATCAAAGTTGTAATGAGCGTCATAAAAATCCCATTCGAATCCATTTACACCAAACATATCCTTCATACTAACTTGTTTCGTACGGGCAGGTAGAATTTCATCTGCAACAATTTTATCATTCTGCCTACACGCGCTGAATGACCACAAAATAATCAATAAGATATAGTAATGCTTTTTCATATTCAAAAATTTTGTGTCTAATATAAATGATTGAAACAATATATCCGCCTTTAAACTAGAGGAATTAAGACAAAAAAACTCAGACTAAAATTGTCATAAAAATGCAATAAAAAATAAAATGAAATAAATTGAAAAAAAAACAAAATTGAGAAAAACATTCCACACATTCAAATTCTAAGCGATTCCCCATTTTTCAACATCAAACTCATGATTTTTCAAAATAAAATAATTTAATTTTTTGTATAATTTTCATTACAATTGTATCGATTACAATTACAGTAATAGGGATAAATAAATGTTTATGAGAAAAAAACTAAAGCTATCGGTGGCCTTAACTGGTCTACTTATTTTATGCATGGCATGCAAAAAAAATACGATAACGCCAGAGACAAATACCGATCCAATTATAACCACACCTAACAATCCCCCTAAAGATACAACCACCACAATACCTTCTATTCCGACTAACAAGACAATTATTAATGTAGGAACAGGAAGTGGCAATTTGATAATAGATGCACAATCCTTAAATATTCCAGGAAATGCAATCGTAAAAATAAAGGGAGGATCATACAATGACATAAAAATCTCTAATTTTATTTACGAAAAAAATAATGTTGTAACGATAGAGAATGATGGTATTGTTGAGCTTATTGGTGAAAAACAAATTACCTTTACTAATATTAAAAACGCTATATTTTCAGGAAATGGCACTCCAGGAATAACAAGAGGTTTTGTCTTCAGAAATAAATCTTCTGATGCAGCTTCCATCCAGCTGGACGGCAACATAGATAATTTCACGGTGACAAATGTAAGCTTTAAAGACTTAAACACTTATAACGTAATACAGTATGATTCAAAAAAAGTATACGATGGTAGCGATGCATCCTACTCGAAGAATCTTAAATTCTTAAATATTGATTGTGATAATACGGGAACACTGATCCGATTTAAAGGTTCAACCGAAAACGGAACAATCACCGGCTTAATAAGTAATATCGAGCTTGCTTATATTACTTTTAGAAATTCGCCCAATGTTGGAAGTGTAGTTTCAATAGAAAACGTTGATTCCTATGACATTCACAACAACTTAGTCCAAAATGTAAACCAGAATAATACCAATCATAATGGTGTATTCTACTTGCAGGGGAATGGAAAGTTTTATAATAACGTTATTAGAGATCATCAGGGCAATGCAGTCCGTGCTTGGTCTTATAGTATTGGCACGACACCTAAAAGCGTGTTGATATTCAATAACATTGTTGTAAACTCCAAGCAATACGGAGCCTTCGAACTTCAATCATTTGAACGCAATATAATTCCAGGAAAAACAACATTCGTGCACGCACAGGTGTTCAACAATACCTGTGGTAGTATGTATCCAAAATCAACATTCCCTGCTCAGATTTTAGACCTCTATAGCCTCATGGGCGGAACCTGTGATATTTTTAATAACGTAGGTTACAACTTCCAATTGGTGGGACAAAATAACACTAACTTTATATGGAATGAATTAAGCGACACCAAGCCTTCCAGTTTCAATAATAAGTATTTCAAAACCTATCAAGAAGCAGGAATTGCCGACGAAAATTCATTCAAATTAAATGCGAACTCTGTATTAAAAGGCGCTGGAATTCCATTGAGCAGCAAAGTGTTAAATATAAGTAACCTGTCTGAAATTGTTTCGTTGGATATTTACGGAAGTCGCAGATCTACATCAGCCCCATCTATCGGCGCTGCGGAATAATCATTTGATAATGAAATTGAGTTTTTTATTCCCCTTACTTATTTGCATATCGGCTAACTGCCTATGTTGCAAAAAGAAAAACATTGAGCCAGTACTTGTTCAAGATACTATCAAAGTGCCATCATCAGATGAGACCTCTGATGATGGCATTTCCAATTCTGGAATCCTAATCACAGATATGTTAGGCGTGAATGGTTTTGATTGGGAGTACACTCAGGATAATTCAGGAGAACTCGATCTAAATAAAATTAACCTCATCAACAGTTTCAGTGGATTTAGACAATATCTTGACTGGGATAAAATTGAAAATAAAGAAGGGGCTTTCAATCTAAGTCATTTTGATCAGATTTATAAAAAAAATGCTGAGTTGGGAATTACTACACTTTTGTGTTTGCAGATTATTCCGGGATGGATGAGAAAAACCTATCCTGAATATATTGCATCTGACCCTTTTGGCAGTCTAAGGGACTATACCCCTGTTCCTTATGGCAGTGACAAAAATATTCCTGATTCCTATATTGCTATGGCTAAAGCAGCTTTTCAGATAGCAGCAAGATACGGAAGCAATACTGCGATTGATAAAACACTGCTTAAAGTCCCTTCTTATGAACAAAACCAGCCACCATTCGCACTCAATATATTAAAATATATAGAATGCAGTAATGAGCCTGATAAAACCTGGAGAGGACCGAATGCCAAACAAACACCTGAACAATATGCTGCCCAGCTTTCCGCATTTTACGACGGCCATATGGGTACATTAGGTAAAGATGTCGGAGTTAAAACTGCCGACCCGAATATGAAGGTGGTTATGGCTGGATTGGCTGATCCTGATCCCAATTTTGTAAAAAGGATGATTGAATGGTGTAAAAAAAACAGAGTAAAAAATGGCAACTACACTTTATGCTTTGATGTCATCAATTACCATCATTATTCAAATGAGAACTGGAGCAAAGGTATAGCCCCTGAGCTATCCAATTCAGGCGCTGTAGCAGATGAATTTGTATCTATTGGCAAGCAATATGGGAACACAGAAGTATGGGTAACTGAGTGTGGATTTGACGTCAATGCGAAAAGTCCTCAGGCTGCAATGGCAATCGGGAACAAATCAACCAGCGACACCCAGGCTGACTGGATTTTGCGTACAGGCCTGATGTACGCCAGAAAAGGAATTAAAAGGACATTCTATTTCATGCTCAATGATGTAAACATTGACGATGCCACTCAGTATTCTTCAGCAGGATTGATTGTAAATAACAAAAGGAGACCTTCTGCTGATTTCGTATACCAGACAAAAAAATTAATGGCCGGATATTATTTCAAGAATACGATATCTGCTGATCCAATTGTAGATCAGTATATTTCCGGTAATAAAAAAATTTATGTCGTTACCGTACCAGATCAAAAAAACAGAAAAGCGGATTATGTGTTAAATCTGGACAAATCTGCTAAAGAGGTTACGATTTACATACCTAAGGCTGGTTCGGACCAAATGCAAATTCAAAAGCTGACTTTAACTGACCAAAAGGTAAGTATTAATGCGACTGAGACCCCTACTTTTATTCAGGTTAACTGATTTACCCGAAAACTTACTATTGCCATAGTAACCAGCAAAGAATTAGCTTTAACCATGCGTCTGCACCGTTAAGGCTAATCCTTACTCCCGCTACCTGAAGAGATGATTGTATTTATTTTTAATCTGAAATACCAACTCTTTATACCCAACAACGTATATACTCCCAAAAGAGAATTTTTGATAATTAAAATTCAAAGCAAAATAGCCAATCAATAGCCCCGTTAAAGTAGATAAGATAGTCGTTCCGGCCACCCCGTAAATACTACCGGTAATTTTAATTGCGGCAATATCACTAAATACGGTTACAAGAACCATCAATATTACCTTTAAAAAATTAATTTTTGGCTTATGTATAATATCCAGGGTTAGTGCGAAAAAGCGTTCAGCAGGAAAAAGAAAAGCAATAATCAAAATTATTCTTAGAATATTCGGAGCCTCTGTAGCTACATATTTAGCTCCGCCCAAAATCAAAATTGCATAGTCTGCGAATATAATTCCAAATATGAGCAGCGGTGTTAGCAGGAAAGTTATAATCCCTATATTTTTCTTCATCATAATCAGCAACTCATCCTTCTTTCCAGAGTTGAAATATGCAGATAAGGAGGGCATGGCCGTGAAAACAAAGCTGCGAAGAGGTATTTCAACAACTTGTGTAAGTTTAACCCCGGCATTATAAACCGCCAGATATGCCGGCCCCATAAAAAGTTTGATGATAAATGAATCTGCAGAACTTAGCAAAGTAGCACTTAAATTAGTTCCTACACTAAATTTCCCGAAATGATACAATTCACTAATTGCAGACCTGCTTCTGAATTTAAGTTTATTAATGGCTGTCCAGCCACTAATAAGCGCCAGTAAACTGGAAATAAAGTTAGACAACAGATAGCAGTAAAGTACAACGTGAATATTAACCTGGTGAAAAAAGATAGCCATCAATAAAAGGCCTAAAAAGCTACCCTGGTTAGTAAAGTTTAAGATCAATAACCTATCAAAACGTTGTTTCCCCTGTAAAACGCAATTCGAAACAAAAAAAGGCAGTGAAAGCAGGTAGTTAATCCCGAAAAAACGAAGAAACAAAGTCAGACTGGTGTCTTTAATATGTAATGATACAAAATAAGCCGGAATATTAAGGCATACAAATATGGACGTAATAATTATTGCAATACACCAGGTAGATCCAACAATTTCATTTTTTCGCTCTTCAGTTGAACCAGCATAGAATTTCACGAATGCAGTTGATAAAAAGCCGGATCTAAAAGTATCAACTAATAATAATATCGTTAAAAAGAACCCCCAATTCCCCATATCCTCCTGACTCAGGTTCCTGAAAAGAAGTGAAATAGTCACCATACCAATCACGGCATTTGTACCGTTACTGGCAAGGGAAAGAATATGTTTACTTCTAAAAAAATCAAATAAAAAAACCTTTTTCATTTTCATGATAATCAGGCGTTTTGCTTGGATAAAAAACCCAATCTTGAAGTAAATGCATTCCACAATCCACCCTGCTCCATCAATCTTCTATTTGAAGTCCAAACCAATGAGCGATTATCAGTTACCTTTTCCAATCTGCCAAATTTATTACTCAGTTTTAAGGCAAGGTAACCATCTTCATTTGCCCCGGCAGGATGTTCATATCCATCAACTTCAATTCCCTGATTTTTTCTATATGCAGAACTACACCCATATACATACATTGCCTTATCTTTATCTCGCTGGTTCATAATTTTGAAAATATCACCAGCGGTTTCGTATAAAAAATAAGGAAACCTTGGTGATGACTGGTCCGGCAAAAAAGCAAATCTTCCAAATGAACATGCTATTGTTTCATCTTCTATCAGCGGTCTGCATAATAACTCGACCCAATATGGACTATACACTGAATCTCCATCAGCATTCATAATGATACGACCTTTTGCAGCGTTAAGCCCGGAATTTCTTGCGTGTTTAACACCTTTTTTTGTTTCCATTATATTTCTCACTCCACAATTGTCGAGCAACTCCTGGGTTCTGTCAGTAGAATTATTATTGACAACAAGTATTTCAACCTTTAAAGTGGTTATTGTCTCTGAAACAGAAGATAAAGTCCTCAAAATCGACTCCTCTTCATTATATGCAGGAATAATCACAGATACATCCGGAGTTTCGTGATGAAACCTGCTTATATTATTTCTTATATTATCAACATGGCCTAAAAACCAGTGGGAATCATGCTGCTGTTTTTCAATATAAGAAGGTGTAAATAATGGTCTGATAGACATTTATATATATTATTTAAAAATTTTAACCATTCAATTACAAATTACCTTTTTTGAGCTCATCCACTGCAAACCTGCATGCCCTTGCAGTTAATGCCATATAAGTTAAGGATGGATTCTGACAACCGGAAGAAGTCATACAACTACCATCGGTAACAAATACATTTTTAACATTATGGATCTGATTATTCCCATTTAAAACAGAGGTCTTGGGATCTTTACCCATTCTGGCTGTTCCCATTTCATGAACCGTGGCTCCTCCAGGTTTTTTATAGCAAAAATCTTGCACATTAATAAAATTGGCTTTTTGTAAAATCTCAGCGGAAGAATTCCTAATATCATTCATCATCCTTTTTTCATTTTCACCGAAAGAAAAATTAATTTTAATTAGGGGCATTCCATACGGATCTTTTAGTTCTCTATCCAAACTTATGCCATTATTGAAATTTGGTAAGCATTCACCCCAACCAGCCATCCATACGGTCCATGGACCTGGCTTAATGATATCGTTCTTAAATGAACTGCCGAAACCAGATAGTGTTACAGACTTATCCTTCCAGTTTTCCCGCTCACCATATCCCTGTATATTATATCCACGCAGGAAACCAAGATTTTCTCCATCCGCAAGATTCCTGAATCTTGGAATAAGAAAGCCGGCAGGTCTTCGACCTTTATAATATTGATCCTTATACCCTTCATAATTACCAGATGCACCTGCAGCAGAATGATGATCCATTAAATTATGTCCCAATTGTCCACTATCATTCCCCAATCCGTTAGGAAACCGTTCCGACACTGAATTCAGTAATATCGCCGTGCTTGCAATTGTAGACGCGTTTAAAAAAATAACCTTTGCGTAAAACTCAACTTCTTCTAAAGTGTTCCGGTCAATAACCCTGACTCCTGTCACTTTTCTTGTAGCATCATCATAGATTAAATGCTTTACGATTGAAAATGGTCTCAAAGTTAAATTACCCGTAGCTGTTGCTGCCGGTAATGTCGCACTATTACTACTAAAATATCCCCCAAACGGGCATCCTCTGGAACATAAATTTCTATATTGACATGGTCCCCTATCTTTCCATCCTCTGGTTAAATTGGCTACCCTTGCAATGGTAAGTAAACGGTTTTCATCATTTTTTTTTATGGATTCAGCTAAATGCTGCTCGATACAATTCAAATCCATTGGAGGTAAAAATATACCATCCGGTAAATGACTTAGATTTTCCTTTCTACCACTTACACCTATAAAACGCTCAACATAATCATACCAGGGAGCAAGATCCCGATACCTGATGGGCCAGTCCACCCCGTGTCCATCTTTCAAATTAGCCTCAAAATTAAGGTCACTCCAACGATAGCACTGTCTTCCCCACACCAGCGACCTGCCTCCTACCTGATCTCCTCTTACCCACTGAAAAGCAGTCTCCTGAATGTAGGGTTGTTCTTTGTCAGCAAGATAAAAATGCTTATCTTCTTCGCTCGATATCGAACTCCTTAAAGGATTTGCATTAATTTCCGCGGTTGTATTGTTTAATCTGTATTTAAAATCCCACGGATTTAAACTTGCTGTCGGATAATCAACAATGTGCTTAACATCTCTTCCCCGTTCCAGCAATAATGTTTTTAATCCATTTTCACATAGTTCCTTTGCCGCCCATCCCCCGGTAATTCCTGAACCGATTACAATAGCGTCGTAGGTATTATACTTTTTATCTATGTTATTCATCATGTTACTCATTCTGTCGCCCAAGATTTTTGAGAGGTTAATGGCATACATGCGATATATGACCCTGGAATATAGTCATAAGCCAGTCCTTGGGTAGCCCCCAATTCGGAAGTGCAATAACCCATGACGGTATAATACTTCATGAGATAAAGAAAACTATCTCCAAATACCTTATTCCTGATTTTTAGAATAATTCCCGACAATGATTTTTCATCATCTTCCAACATAGTTAAAATATCTATTCGCTCTTTAGTATTACAAGCAATAAAATCTTTATTAAACCTTTTATAAGTTAAATCCTCAAGATTATCCAATCCCTCAATAAAATTATATTGAGATCTAATTTCAGTGCAATCGGTTACCATAGAGAGGACAAAATCCTCCACTTTAGCATCCTTTGCACCAGGTGTATCAGTAGCTGGCAATATGGTTTCGGCAATCTCAGCAATCAGGGCTTTCCTGCTCAATAAATAAATTAAATCTAACTTCTTATATTTCCTGAAGAGCAAAAAAAATACAGAACTCGAAAAAACTAATATTCCAAAGCCAATGGCACTTAGTATTGCTGTTCTTCGGGTCATTATATGATAAAATTTAATAACATTAAACCATGTTATGATAAATTGTAAGTAATTTTTCAGCAGCGAGTTTCCAGGTAAATTCAGCAGCTCTTTTCAATCCACACAAATTAAGACGTTCTCTTAACTCCGGGTCATCAAGAACCTCGATCATCTTCGCTGTAATTTCTTCAACATTATAAGGGTCTACAAATAAGGCGGCATCCCCCGCCACTTCCGGCATAGATGAGGTATTAGAGGTAATCACAGGAACACCACATGCCATCGCTTCAAGAATTGGCAAACCAAAACTTTCACGAAGCGAGGGATATAGAAACAATGTGCTGCTAAAATAAAGCAAAGGCATCTTGTCTGATGGAATATATCCCGGAAATAAGAAATCAGACTTTAAATCCCCAGCACTTAATTTTTCCAACAAGGCATAAACAATTTCCTTGTCATAGTCCAGAATAACAATAGGTAACCCCTCCACCGCCTTCCTTTTATACTGTACATAAGCCTTAATTACATTTAGCGTATTTTTCTTGGGGGCTGTATTTCCCAAAAAAAGAATAAATGACTCCGGAAGTGAATGTGATTTTCTGAAATCGTCAATTTCCGTATCCCTAAAATCTATGCAAAACTTAGGATTTACGGCATTATATATCACTTCTACTTTATCCGCCGGCAATTTCAGTTTTTCAAGTATAACATTCCGTTCAAAATTCGAAACCGTTATCACTACTTTACTATTAGCTACAACTCTCGGAACTATAATTCTCCTGTATATATTTCCGAAATTCTGATAAGCTGTACCTTTAAAATCCGTTTTTTCAAGGTAAATAATATCGTGAAGTGTCAGCAATAAAGGAACCGATAAACGAAGTGCAGAGGTATTACACGTGGAATGTAAAAAATCCAGATTATCCCCCTTGACCGCGGCAGGCAATACAAGTTGTTCCCAGGTAAAATAGGATCTGGCAGGTAAAACTCTGATTTTAAAATTAGATGTTTCCTTTATACATACGTCAACATCCGTCCTTACATAAAGAAAATATTCATTATAGGTATCTATTTGCTGAAGTTGCTTAATAATTTCCAGGGCAACAACCTCCATCCCGTGCTTTTTCTTTCTAAAAAGCCTTTGTACTTCTATTCCTATTCTTAACCTATGCTTCATTATTTGGTTGTTGCTTAAGCGTCATTTGTGATTTTTTCCTGATAATAATGTTTAGTAGCGACTGATACCTGATTTGCCTTTCGGGCTTTTAGAAGTGCCAAAACCTGAAAATACATAAATTTAGGTGCATTTTTTAATGAATAATAAATCTTTTCATCTGCTTTAAAGTAAGATAAAGCTTTAAACACAGTTATAAAAAATATAATCAGGGCAAAAACCCAAAAAAGTATAACCTCAGGAAACAAAAACATATCCAGGACAACAAATGCACCTGTGATAAAGAACAATACAAACAATGGAGGTCTCAATAACATCATACTAAATAGGAATTGATTGAGATTCGCCTTTTTTAAAGATTCCAATAACAACTTACCGCCTAAAAACAAAAATTTAAACCAGGTATTGATCCATCTCGAACGTTGATTTACCAGTTGGTCTGTTTTAGAGGTTTTCTCATCATATACAATCGCTTTTTCAGCAAATGCGATTCTTTTTCCTGCAGAAAGGATCTCATATTGTAAAATTTTATCAAATCCAGCACCCTTAACTTTATTTTGCTCCAGACATTCTTTATACAAATCAATGGTAAATGCCATTCCTGACCCTGATAAAGCAGCAGATGACCCGGCTTCAAACATTAGTTTTCTATCAATGAGTCTATAAAAAATATCTCCGGCTTCATCAAGACAGGCATAGGTAGAATCTAAATTCTTAGCTGCCCGGACTCCCTGAATAGCTTCATATCCTAAAGAAAAAAATTGATTAAGTTCATGAAAATAATTCTTGTGAACCAGATTATCACTGTCAATAATCGTTAAACAATCATGAGTCCTGCGAAAACGTTCAATGGCATAAAAATGGGATTTTACATTGCTGGCCAATACTTCTTCCGGTCTCAATACAATTATTCTTTCGTCATCAAATTTTAACCCGCTGACCTCACATTTGTCGGCCACAATATAGACCAGATAGTTGCTGTAGTCCGAATTCAGAATCGAGTCAACCACCATTGGAATTAACGTAACTTGTTCATAAGCAGTAATAATAACGGCATAGTCCAATTCCTTCACCCCTAAAAATGACTTATCCGGTAAAGATGATCTATTTTTCTTAATTACATACAGAATTAAAGGCATAATAAAATGAATACCTAATAGAACCTGTATTAAAATAAAACCATATATCAACATCATATCACAGTTCATTGTTTATTTTTTGATTCACTGCATCATAAATAAGATTTACACTATTTTTCCAACTATGGCTTCGGGCAAAATCTTTTCTTTTTTCCTGAAGAGCTACGGAGTCCTCTTTTAATGCCAGTTCAATATAATCAATATAATCCTCCTTCTGCTTGGCAAGATACACGTGTTTATGAAACAGTTCCATTGCTCGGGTAGCCGTAGCTACTACAGGTTTACCCATTGCTAAATATTCATCAACCTTACGCGGATAATTACCAATGGTAACTTCGTTAACCAGTTGTGGGTTTATGCAGACATCAAAAAACTGCATATATGACGACAACTCTTTCAAAGGTTTGCTGCCGGTAAAAATGACATTCTTGATGCCATGAAGCGCGCTATTTATAAAATTCTCATCTTCTGGTCCAACCAGGACAACTGTCCAGTCTTTTCGCATTTCTGCAATATGTTGAATTAGTGGGATATCAAGTCTTATACTCTGCAAAGCACCAACATAGCCGATCACTGCGCCGGATAAACCCTCAAACTCAGCTGGCTTTTTTCTCCCCGGTATATTTTCAAAGAGCCCTAGATCACAACCCTGACCAACATCAAATGAGTTAGCATTATATTGTTTACAATAATCCGTTAGATATAAGGAATTTGCGATACAGATATCGCTTTTGGAAATCAACAATGGTTCTAACCGTTCACCGTGTTTTTTCCAATAATCAACACCAAGCATATAATCCCTGGAATAGTAGATGCTCAATAATGGTGCTAAAAAATCTTTAAGGTAAAAGCCCTTAAACATTTCACTATCATTAAACAAAATATAATCCTTAAATCCGAGCGCTGCAGCAGCAGTTGCTATGGATTTAGCAAATTTACGATTATTCATCCTGTTAAATAAATCGAAAATTTTACCGTTATTGATCCAGTTAATTGATTCAACAAGACAGTCTGGATACAGATTCCAGATATTAGGTCCGATAGAAACAACAGATCCAATTTCTTTATTGATAATTGCTATTCTTTTTTGAACCTTCGGGTCTTTTGAATGCTTAAATTTAGTAGCTCTATCCAATGGAGAATTAACATATAGAACCCGATTTGTCTTTGACATCTCCAGTGCTATATTCTTACAATTACTTCCTATATCAGTATCCCAGGCCTGCTGCCCTATGATGATAATGTCTCTACCTTCCATAAAAATTAAAATTAGAACTAATCATCAGACCTTTTCCCATATTTTTTTGCTGAAATTATACTGTTTGATAATTTTAGCAGGATTCCCTACCGCTACTGAGTGTGCAGGAATATCACGCGTAACCAAACTACCGGCACCAACTACCACGTGTCTTCCAATATTAACTCCGGCAGTTATTACGCTATTGGCACCAATCCAGACATCATCTTCAATAGTAATTTGCTTCTTAATCTCCTTTTGCAGGCTCGGTGCAACATCAGGATCTTCATAACCATGATTTAACCCGGAAATAACAATATTTTGTGCAAGCATTACATTATTTCCAATAAGAACCGGTCCAATCAATACGCTTCCAATACCTATTATACTGTTATTGCCAATAACCACATCACCAACACCATTATTTATAGTAACAAAATCCTCAATAATAGACTTTTCTCCAAGTTCAAAGCAATTAAAAGGAAATACATCTAGCCGACTTTTATATCTGATAATGCTATGCTTACCTCTTTTATGTTTAAAGGGGTTAATTAATAATCTAACCCAAAGTCTTGGTCTATGGTCATTTGACGGGATCAAAAGCCAATGAGCAAACTTTTTCAGTCCGGGATTTGATTTGATATAATTAATGAGGCTCATAGATTTGATCTCCTGATGTTCTAAATATTATTTTTTCTTTTTAATCTCCATAAAAAAAGCGACTGCAAAACATACTAAACCAGGAAGTAAAAATATTTCAAATGGCATTTTTATGTAATTAATTCATTATTTACTAAAAGCTCTTGTTCCTTATCAAATTTAGGGCACATAAATACAAAAGCAAAAGAGAAAGAAACCACAATTGCTGAGGGCATGGCATTCATCACCTCATTTCCATAACTACAGAAAAAAATACCCGCAGAAGAAGAAATCAGCGCGATGGCCTTATACCTTAATCTTTCACTCTTTATTTTCCATATTATGCCACAACACTTTCCTAAAAGATACATAATCATACAGAACCATAGTGTAAACCCAACAATACCATACATAGCCCACAATTTAACCCAGTAACTATCGGGTTCTATGGTTGACAAAAATTTATCCTTATTGTACTCCTTTCCCCAGGCACCGATCACCCCTAAGCCACCACCAAATGGACGCCCTCTTAAATACTCTGACAGAACACGTTGATTATTGAGGCGAACGTTTAAGGAAGCTTCCTGAGGGTCAAGTCCTGTACGCATTCTATATATGGCGTAATTCCCGTTCCCTATACTTGTAAATTTCAGAACAAAAATAAACAGTAATGCCGCGATAAAGCCCATCGATAAAATTTTGACATTTTTTGTCAGGAAAATCGCGAAAAATGCTCCCGTAATAAGCGCAAATAAAGCACCCCGTGTCCCTGAAATCAGCATGCCATACACAAAAAATATGGATAGCAGGAAAAGCAATATTCTTTTCCATATTTTAAAAGGGCCAAGAGCAAGCATCAACGCTACCAAAACAAAAGATGCCTGAGAAGCCCCAAACTGACCTGCCTCGCTATAAAATGAGAATACCCGTAATTTCCCCCATAAAACGTGGGTTACAGCCCCTCCTTCATCAAGAAATCGCTGTTCACCATCCGAAAGTCCTATGTGCTGCTGCTTTATTCCATTTAAGCTGGCAAAAAAAGAAAGTAATAATATTATAACTAAGAAAGTATCCAGTTTTTTCTCAGAATTAAACAATAAAAAAGCCAAGGGGATAGATAAGATTGGAAATAAAGCGGTACTTCTGATCTCCTGTATCCAGCCTCTTACACTTGCACCAGCAGGATTAATAACTTCAATAAAACTAATAATAAACCAAGCTAACATAAGCTTTACCAGGTCATTATTGAGTGATTTCCAATCAAATTCCTTATTCAGAATGAGCACCGCAATCCATATCAGCAATAAAAACACCTCAATTCCTATCCCAAATGGGATGGCCGAACTGAGCTCCCTTGAAAACAAACTAAGTGTAAAGCAGTAAACGACCAGTGTATTCAACCCAATAGATGGGTCACGAAATAAGTAGGCTATATATACCACAAAAAGACTGCATACAATTACAGCAGCAGGTATGACAACAGAAAAAACAGTGAGAAAACTCATTACCAGCGCGATGAATAATCCAGCTGCAATACTGACAAATATCCGTTGATTTTGAGACAGGGAAGATAAAAATCTGGTCATCGCATATTATAAAGTCTCAATATATTGATATAAACTAGTGTTTAATGTCTTCTAATTTCACTTTATTAATTACCCAACCTAAGAATCCTGGCTGAGCCTTAATATAATCTACCAATTCTTTGTCTTGTTCATTAATAGAATGACCTGCTTCAAATACTGCCATATTAACTTCAGTAAACAGCAACCATTCCTTTGCGATATTGATTTCACTAAGACTATTTACATCTAAAATAATGACATCAAATTCATTCCTCAAAACATCGAACCCAGCTTTCAGACTTGCCGCATTCTGCATTTCAAGCAAAGAACTGTGTGATGTATTTTTGTTCACAATTGTAATCAGGTCTTCAGTCTGTATTTCCCTTTTAACCAGGAAGGATTCAAAATCCTGACTCAATGCCAATTCTTTAGAATCCGATTTTGTCACATTTACTTCCCCACCTATTAAAAGGACCTTATTACCCATCATAGCAAATGCATAAGCAAGACTACTGGCGATAAAAGACTTTCCTTCATTTGCCCTTAAACTGGTAATACCCAGAATTTTTGTATTATTCTTAGCAAAAGCGGCAGATATCTCAAACCGGAGCGACCTTAACAAATCCTTATAAACGGCGAATTCAGGATTATTTTGGTTATCCTTCCAGATACTTCTTATGCTCAATCCATTATTCTGCATTAAATTTAAACTTCCGAGCACTCTCGACTTTGTCGCCTCACCAAGTTGCTTAGCGTTAATAATAGAATGATCCATTAAAAAAGCCACAACCAGAAAACAAAAACAGATTGAAAAACTTGAAATACCTGAAAGTGCTATATATAAGATGCCTTTAGATGGCAGCGGAGGCCCCTCAAGCCCTATTTGAGCCAACTGAAGTTTTAAAGCTATGTTCTGTTCCGTTCGGGTCTGATTGTATGAATCAAGAGATGCCATGTAATCTTTAGTCGCCAGCTCTGCATCACGTTCAAAATTCTGAATACCAGCATCAAACGGTACCATTGTATTATATTTTGCTTTTAGCATCGCCAATTCATTATCAATTGACCTGATACTTCCTTTAGCCTGACTAACAGCAGTCTCTAGGGCAAGTTTCTGTTGAATTAATGATTGTCGAGATGCCTGAGGATTTGTAACATCTACATCCGATACCCTTGTACTCAGACGGTCTACTAGCCTCGAGAGCGAATCAATTTTTTTCTTATCGCTAAGCTTAAAATTACCATCAATATAATTATCGTTGGCAATTTTTAATTGATTTTTAAGATTTACTATTTCCCTATTGTCAACAGTAGATTTTGACGTTCCCCCAGAAAAATCGCCCCCGCCCTGAAGCTTTGAATTAATATCAGCAATAGCACTTTGGTTCGATTGAATTTCCCGTATTGCCTGACCTTTACGCTCTTCATTCTGCGAAATCTGAGTATAAACAATCTCAGACTGTTTATCTAAATTTAGAACCCCATTCTTCATCTTAAATGCCTTCAAAGCGGCATTTTTCTCATTCATCGCACCCTCTTTCTTCTTCAGTAAAGAATCGAGCAATTCTATTGAATTCGTTTGATTAACATTGACATCTAAGCCATAATTGTTTATAAATTCGACAGATAATGTATTTACAACAAACGCAGAAAGCTTTGGATTGTTAGAAACATAATAAACATTGATAAAGTCACTATTATCCGGTCTGTAAATGCTAAGTTTTTTTTCTATGTCTTCCTTATTGTAGCCCATAGACCCCAAAATATCATAGAGTTTATATTTACCATTATTATCTCCTATTGTAATGACTTTTTTGAGGGCAAGGTTCTCCTTATAAAAGTTACTAAGCTCACTACGTTGAGCAGCGTTAAGTGAGTCCAGTTTCTTGCTATAGGGCTTGAAAGCACTATTCGGATTTTCCAGATCATGAATAATTAAACTATAAGAAAGAATGCTCATGATCTTTCTCATCTTCATTCTCTCTATAATATTCGAAAACTGCTGGTTGATTTTAAAAAAATCAACATTCTGATTTCCAGCGGCAACAACCTGTTTTGACTGATCAACTAAACCAGTCGCAATCTGTGCTTCAGAACTATACTCTTTAGGAAGATTTTTGACTAGAAAAAAAGTTATTACTACAGCAATAGTGGGCACAATTATCAATACCCATTTGAATCTACTTAGTACTTTTAAAAATGATTTAATATTCATTTAATATTTATAATACTATTTTACATCTGATAATTTCATTCCAATTATTTCTTCCAGTGCATCTTTAGCACTTAATAAATTAACCTCTGTTTGGATCTTAGCCGTTGTAATATTAGTTACATTAATTCGGGATTGATTATACACATCCAGCGTAATTTCACCCTTTTCAAACCTATACTTCAAATTATCTGCTGTATTTTTATTATCCTGAACACTTTCCGAATATATTTTCAATTGATTAATTTGTTGAATATATGTATAATATCTCTTTTTGACCTCAACTACTAGTGCCAAATCATACTCTTTTGCTTGTTCCTCGGCAATTCTCAAATCTGCTTTAGCTTTTTTTGCCACAAAAGGCTTTTGAAGAAAGGTTCCAAGGTTCACATTAATACCAAATTGGAAACCATTTACATTATAAGGATTCACAGGATCCAGAACTGTTTTTTGATCCGGTCTGTAAAAATATGAACCATTGAATATATCCAGATAAGATAAAGTAGTTATAGGCAATTCAGCTTTTGCCTTTACAACAGACTGATCAAAAGCCTTCTTTTTGGGGTAATTTTGTTTAGCTAAAGAAATGTATTTTTCTAAATCAGCATATTTAATTTCCGGAATAATCGACTCCTGAGCTACAGCATCAACACTTAAAAACATAAGGGAAACCAGGATGATATTTAATAACTTTTTCATGAATTTATTTTTTTTGGTAGGTTAATTTATATTTTAAAATTATTTTTTTTTTAAACTTTTTCTTTCTGTATTAAAGCCGGTATAGTCTTTAGTATGATCTTCAAATCCAGCAAAATCGAATAATTAGCTGCATAATAGTTATCCAACTCTTTTCTTTCAGTTTCAGACATATCCTTCTTTCCTCTTTTACTAATTTGCCACAAACCTGTCAAGCCTGCTGGCCCTAAAAACCTGGTCGACCATTCGTTAGTAGTCAATTGTTCTGCCTCATACAATGGCAGCGGCCTGTTGCCGACCAGCGACATATCACCGATAAACACATTGACCAGCTGTGGCAGCTCATCAATACTTGTCCGTCTTAAAAATGCGCCAAGCTTTGTAATCCTGGGATCATCCTTAAATTTTACGAAGGCCGCTTTTCCGTTTTTCTTATTCGATTCACTGGCATACTGGTTTAATCCCGCGATAGAAGCAATCATCTGATCCGCATCACTTCTCATCGATCTGAACTTCAGGAAATCAAAGATCTTATATCCGGCCCCCACCCTTTTACTTTTATAGATGACATCACCTTTTGATTCCAGTTTGATCAAAATAGCAACAACAATAAACAAAGGAGTTAGGAAAAATAAAGCACAACCTGATGCAATCACATCAAAAACCCTTTTCGTCATGGGGATTTGATACTCAACATCCATCTGTTTAGAAAGCTCAAGAAGCTTAGGCTTAATCAACTTAAATTTTATTAAAAAATTAAGTCTTTCATAAAAATCTTCGATAGGAAAAGGATAGGTATAGTAATCATTCACCTGTAATTTCAAGGCCTTGCTCCTCCACTCTTTATCTTCCTTAATCCCCAATAAAACGATAACCAATCCATGAAGAAGGGGGTTATTTTTGATATAACTCACCTGGGTAAAACAATCCTTATTATCATCCACCTCTATTAAAATAATATCAGGTAGAGTCAGTAACGACCTACTATCCAGATAGCTTTTAAAATCAGTTGGATCCTCTAAGTGTTCTATATTAAAATTCGAATCAAAGTCCTCGAAAACTGCATTTTTAAGCAATTTACCGAAATACACAATTTTCGCATTTATCTCAGGTCGATTAATAGTAGTCGTTATCATCATGCGAGAAGTTCTGTTATGTGAGATCTTAAAATTGCTGGATTAAAGGGCTTTTCCATAAAACGGTCTATTTTAAAAGACATCTCTTTTACTTTTTCCTCCAAATCCTCAGCGCCAGACAATAATATAACCGGAGTATTTCTATAAAACCCACTAATCTTAAGATTTCTGATCAATGTACTTCCATCAAAATAGGGCATCATCAAATCAGATATGATCAAATCGGGGTCGTTCCCTTCCTCCAACCAAGCAATAGCTTCTATACCGCTTGTTTTAATAATCAATGTATATTCAGAAGATAAAATAAAATTCAACAACTTAAGTATGCTTGGTTCATCATCAACCACTAATATTATCTTTTTACTGCCGTCCTTACTCTCCATGGGTATTAAGCGATTTAATTTGTCTGCCTAGTAAAATTAATTCAAACTTAAACAAATAATTCCAACATCTATTCATGTTAATCTAGCTATTTATTCTAAAAAAGGCTAAACTTATCGTCTCTTTAAAATCAACAACAAACTCATCATCAAACCATTGATGCTTATCTATAATTTTAAACATTTCATTAAATATTTAATGATTCAATTTAGCTATTATTTCGAAAAATTAATAAATATTGCAAAGATAAATTTCTACACAATAAACCATGCAACACAACCTGTATTGCTAGTCAAAAAATGAATCAAAAATTACTTTGCATTTATCCGGAAAGACCCTTCCCTTACCTCGCCTTGCAGGCAAGAATTAAGTTCATTGGATACAACCCGACCAAAGGAATCAATGATCATCAATCGTATACCCTGGTTTTCCAGTGATTTAACCTGAGTTTTCAAGTTAAAATCTGTTACATAAAAAAATGCGATGTCTTCGCTTCCATTTTTTATGTTAACATTATAATCCTTGTTTTGAACAGAGTAGCTTATCTGGCAATCATTACATTCAACTCGTAAAATACCCTTATTATTAAGGACAACATTTGACAAGTCGTTCGTTAATGATTCCTTTTTGCAACTGCTAAAGGATAAAATGAGAAGAATCAATAGGGTTGAGATTTTCATTTTCATTACTTTTTCACCAAAACAATTGAAAAAATCAGGCCACTAAACTAAATTCATCAATTCTCAAGCAAAATTAAGCAAATAAGCAGGTTCCTTCTATCCAAAATTAATAAAAGGCAACAATTCCAATTCAATTAATAACGAAATCGCGCATTTTCAATCAAAAAAATATTCCCTAAAATTACCCGATTTGGGGATTTTATTCACCAATACACACAAAAATTCACATATTCTCCCGTTATTAACACATTTTACTAACTATCAATAAAGAAAATACGATCAACAACATAAGTAAAATAAAATTCAAATAACTGAAAATCAATCAATTATATTCATAAAATCAGCAAACAGCGCACAACGAAAGCTTTTTTATAGCTTTTACTTATATAGTTTATGTATAAATAACTATTTTTACTCTGTTGTTAAGATGGTTTATCGGTAACCTTTCATATGAAATACACTCCTCTTCCCGAAAATGAAAAAGAACGATTAAAAGTGCTACAAAACTCCCAAATATTTGATGCTTCCTATGAGGCCCACTTCGAACGCATCACAGAATTAACATCCTCTGTATGTGACACTCACATTGCTTTTATCACCTTAATAGATAAAAATAAACAGTGGTATAGATCAAACAAAATTTTCACGGCCGAAGAAATTGCTATCGAAAATGATTTTTTTAAGCAAACAGTAAAAGGTTCAGGCCTGCTAGAAGTCTTAAATACAGCAACTGACCTAAAATTCAGAACAAGCCCAAGCCACCAATATATTAAGATTGCCTACTACGCGGGCATCCCTTTAATCGATTCCAACGGAGAAAACATAGGCACCCTAGCCGTATTCGATACTAAGCCAAGAAACGAACTCACAACCAAGCAAAGAAGATTAATAGAGTTATTATCACACGAGATCATCTCATTAGTAAACGAAGTTAAAAGCAAAAAGGAGCTAAACCACTTCCTAAAGCTTTATAAACTATCTCAGGATCTAATTTGTGAAGCAGATACTTCGGGAACTTTAAAGCGAATAAACCCTGCATTTAGTACAACTTTAGGATGGTCTGAGCAGGATTTATTGAACCTCCCCTTCTATAACTTTATTCATCCTTACGACCTACAGTCTACCAGCGATGAATTCAAAAGACTAAGTTCCGGCAAAAACACTATAAATTTCACAAATCGTTTTAAAACAAAAAAAGGCGAATACAAAACCTTACAATGGAGCGCTACTTCAGAAACAGATTCTCATAAAGTGCTCGCTATTGCAAGAGATGTTACCAAAGAAAAAAATCTTCAACAAAAAATCTTAGTAAGCGAAAGTAAATTAAAGTCATTTGTTGAGCATACGCAAGGTTTCATGTTCACCCACGACTTGTCAGGCAACTTATTATTTATCAATAATAATGGAGCGCGCCACTTGGGGTTTTCTAAAGCAGAAATGCAAAGCATGACCTTGTACGACTTGACCCCAAAAGAACACCATACTTCAGTTACCGATTACCTGCAGGAAATCAAAATCAAAGGAAATGCTGAGGGTTTAATGACCACCAAGCACAAAAACGGTAATCATGTCATTTGGATTTTCAACTGCGTGCTCGAAAGTACGATATCCAATAAGCCTTATATTATATGTAACTCTATCGACATCACCGAAAGACACAATTTAGTAAAGGAATTAAAAGATAAAAGTAAAAAGCTCGAAGAATCCAACAGCATCGCAAAATTGGGTAACTGGGAATTAGATTTAAGTCAGCAAAAGCTGATCTGGTCAGATGTCACAAGGAATATATTTGAAGTCGACCCTAGTTTTGAACCCAACCCAGATAATGAATTGTTATTTTACAAAGCCGGACAAAGCAGAGACAGCCGTTTTAATGCCCTCAATGCCGCAGTACTCCAGGGAAGCAAATGGGATCTCGAGTTAGAACTATCAACAGCCAAAGGCAACGACATTTGGATAAGATCAATCGGTATTCCTGAATTTTACGAAGATAGATGCCATAAAATAAGAGGCACGATACAGGACATTACAAAAATCAAGCAGATGGAAGCCAGCTTGATTTCTGCCAAGGAAGATGCCGAGCTAGCCAATAAAGCCAAATCTGAATTTTTGGCAAATATGAGTCACGAAATCCGTACTCCCCTAAATGGAATTATAGGTTTCACCGATCTATTGATTAAAACTCAACTGAACGAAACCCAACAGCAATACCTATCTATAGTTACCCAGTCGGGCAATGCCCTACTAAACACCATTAACGACATTTTAGATTTCTCTAAAATTGAAGCCGGAAAATTAGAAATGAACCGGTCAAAATTCAATCTTTACGAAATGGCAGAAGAATCTGCTGATGTCATAAAATACCAGGTACAAAGTAAAGGTCTGGAAATGTTATTAAACATATCGTCAGACCTACCCAAATACATCTGGGCCGATGAACTCCGACTCAAACAAATCCTGATCAACTTATTAGGTAATGCCGTAAAGTTCACCGAAAAAGGTGAAATTGAACTAAAGGTCGAAGCACTCACCGACCCTACACAAAGAGAAATCAATTATCGTTTTGCCGTGCGAGATACAGGTATCGGCATCAATCCAGATAAAAAACTCAAAATATTTGATGCTTTTTCACAAGAAGATGCATCAACAACAAAAAGATATGGCGGTACCGGATTAGGCTTAACCATTTCAAACAAGTTACTGGGGCTCATGAATAGCAAGCTGCAGGTAGAAAGCACTCCTGGGAAAGGAAGTACATTTTACTTTGAAATAACGCTACAGTCTGAACCTGGTGAGTCTATTGAAATCCAGAACCTGGACACAATTAAAAAAGTCCTTATTGTCGACGACAACAAGAACAACAGACTAATCATCAATAAAATGCTTTCACTGAAGCAAATTAATTCAGTAGAAGCAAACAGTGGTACAGAAGCGATAGAATTAATCACAAACGGAGAACGGTTCGATGTCATCTTAATGGACTACCATATGCCTGATATAGATGGGCTGGAAACCATAAAAAGAATAAGAGAAATCCTAAAAGACACGGTTAAAGACCAACCGATTATCTTATTACACAGCTCTTCGGATGAAAAGATCATTAAAGCTTGTGAAGCTTTAAATGTCAATCATCGCCTGTTAAAGCCGATCAAGCTTAAAGATATGTACACTTCACTTTTCCAGGTTATTTCTAAAAAAACGGAGAAACGCAGTGCATCAATCCAGGAGTCGGAACGAATGGACGACCCTATTCAGGTTTTAATTGCGGAAGACAACGCTGTGAATATGCTTTTGGCAAAAACCATAGTCAGAAGAATTGCACCAAATGCAACCATATTCGAAGCCAAAAACGGCCTCGAAGCATTCGAGCATTATAAAAACACAAAAATTGATATTATTTTAATGGATATTCAAATGCCGGAAATGAACGGTTACGAAGCCACTAAAAAGATAAGATCAGTTAAACACAAAGCACATACCCCTATAGTTGCACTTACTGCAGGGAATGTGAAAGGAGAAAAAGAAAAATGCTTTGCAGCCGGCATGGACGATTTTATATCAAAACCAGTCGTTGCACACACCATTGCACTTTCCCTAAAAAAATGGTTAAAAAATCCAAAAGAAGATCCTCATAGTGATTTCTCTTTATCGCCATCCGAAAACACCGATTATCACTTTAATATTGAATTGTTAAAAGAATACGTTGGCGATGATGCAGGTGTATTAACAAAAGTTCTTTCCTTATTAAGAACCGAGCTGATGAACTTCTCTAAGGAGTTTAAAGAACACACCGCCCATAAAGATTTAAATAAAATCAAGGAATTAGGTCATAAAATGTACGATACAGCTATCGTCTCTGGCCTGACCGCACTGGCGGTTATCGCTAAAAAAATAGGATCAATCAGTACCTACAATGAAACCGAAATTAATAACCTCTTGTCATCAACCCGACAAGAGATAAAAACAGCAATAGGCTTAATAGTCAAATAAACTAAAGATCCCATATTAAAGGGACCTTCAGCCTTAATTAATTCTTTGGTTGTACGCGTCCCGATTTCCGATCCTGGCCACGTCCAATTAAATAACCCGTCCCCGCTCCTACTACGCCACCAATTATTGCACCTCTACCATCTTTCTTATCAATAAGAACACCACCTAAAGCACCTGCTCCTGCACCAATAACAGCACCTTTAGCAGCCTGACTCCAACCTTTCTTTTTAGCAGGCACAGCCGTTCCACCACTGTTCGATGTACTTACATTTCTTGCAGATACCGCTCTATCTTGCTTTACAGCTAAAGCAGCCGCTTTCTCTTCTTTAGCTTGTTCCAATTTTTGTTGCTCCTCTTCTTTAACTTTAGCCTCAGCCTTATTAAAGCTGTCCAACCTTAAGCTATCTTTAATTGCCACTAATGCCTTTTGTTTAATAAGGGCCTCTTCCTTAGCGTTATTTGTACAAGCTGACAACATTATCCCTGTTATCATAACTAAAAGTATCTTCTTCATAACTAAATTATCTAATGAACTAACGTAGTATTATACGAAATATGATGCCAAAGCCTATTTTCCTTTCAAAAACCTATCAACATATCTCTTTTTTCGCTCGTTTAAAGGCTCTAAACAGTTAAAACCTATTATTTTGATATTAAAATTCAATTGATTATTTTCACATCGAAATATATATCAAAATAATATGCGTACAACAGGAACAGTTAAATGGTTTAATTCTGCCAAAGGGTTTGGATTTATAACTCCAGAGAATGGAGGTAAAGATATCTTCGTACACTTTTCTGCAATCGCAGGAGATTCATTCAGAGAATTGAATGAAGGAGACAGTGTTGAATTTGAATTAAATGATGGCAAAAAAGGTCCTGAAGCATCTAACGTAACAGTACTATAAGAGCTAACTTAATTTTTTAAAAAGGGGGAATGTCCAAAACATTCTCCCTTTTTGATTAAAAGCAAATTAAATGAACAATTCGACAGCAACATTAGCTGCAAAAAAGATAAGCATATTAGGTTGCGGTTGGTATGGTTTAGAATTAGCAAAGGCACTAGTTGCCCAAGGCTGTCAGGTTAAAGGTTCAAGTACAACAAAAGAAAAACTTGAAGTATTGGCCAACCATCAAATTCAGCCCTTCTTAATCAACTTTCAAAAAGGAGAAGAACATTACGACCCTATTTTTTTTCAAAGTGATATATTATTTATTTGCATACCACCCAAAAGAAGTTCCGGAGAACAAGCAGATTACAAATACAAAATAGAACGTATTGTAAATGCAGCAAAGCTCAATAACACGCCCCAACTGATTTTCATCAGCTCAACAGCTGTGTATGGTGATACAAATACAACGGTAACAGAATTAGACCTACCAAAACCCGAAACCGAATCAGGAAAAGCCATGCTTGAAGTCGAGAATCTGCTTAAAACGCAAACAGCCTTCAGCACTACCATCCTTCGATTTGCAGGCTTAGTGGGCCCCAAAAGAGATCCAGCAAGATTTTTTGCAGGAAAAACAGAAGTACCAAATGGTAAAGCACCTATTAATCTCATCCATTTAGATGATTGTATTGGTATCAGCTTAAGTATACTTAAAAATAACGCATTCGGACAGACATTTAATGCCGCTGCTCCTGATCACCCCAGCAAACAAGAGTTTTATACTACAGCAGCCCTAAAAGCCAGGTTAGCCCTCCCCACTTTTAAAAATGAATTACTAACTTGGAAAATAGTATCTAGCACTCAATTGCCCTTACTAAACTACCATTACCGTGTATCCAACTGGATAACATGGTTAAACAAAGACATCTAACTATGAAACTGACAATCTTAGGTGCAGCCCAACAGGTAACTGGAAGTATGCATCTGTTACAATTAAACAACTATAACGTACTCATTGATTGTGGACTTGATTATGAGAAAGAGACCTTTCAAAGGGAAAATCTGTACTTTCCATTCGATCCGGCGAGCATAGACGTAGTCATATTAACCCATGCCCATATTGATCATTCAGGCAACCTCCCTACCCTGGTCAGAATGGGCTTCAATGGACAAATCTTGTGTACTCCGCCAACGGCAGATTTGACCAATGTACTTTTATTAGATTCTGTAAACATCTTTCTAAGCAAGCAAAACCGTCAATCGCGATCCAGAAAGCACAGATCAGGCCCAGAACCATTGTACCTACATAAACATGTTCAAGAAACTGTCGAACGCTTCATTACCATCGATTTTAATAAAGAATTCCGTATAAATGACCAGCTATCCTTAACCTTTATCCCAATCGGACACTTGCTAGGGGCCGCGGCAATAGTTTTAACCGTAATTGAAAACGGCACTACCAAAAAAATTGCGTTTACCGGAGATATAGGTAGAAAGAATTACCCCCTCCTTGTAGATCCACAGCCCATCCCACAAGTAGATTATCTGGTTTCCGAATCTACTTATGGCGGTAGATTTCATAATAACGACACCACACTCGAACAAAAATTAATAGAAACCATCAACGAATCCTGCATTAAATTTCCAGGAAGACTGATTATTCCCGCATTTAGTATAGGTCGCACACAAGCACTGGCTTACGCCCTAAATAAAATATTCAGCAAAAAGCTATTGCCCCCGGTAAAAATATTCATAGATAGCCCCCTGGCCAGCTCAGCTACAGAGATCTATCAACAACATCTCCCTTATCTTAATAAAGAAGCGCAAGACTTCTATAACACTCAGGATGGGCAATCAGAGTTTAAAGAACTTTCCTATGTACACGATAAGCGAGAAAGCACGTCAATAAGCAACTATCACGAACCTTGCATCATTATATCTTCTGCCGGAATGCTCGAAGGTGGTAGAATACAAGACCATCTATACTATAACATTCAAAATTACTATTGCACCATATTATTTATTGGTTACTGCGCCAAAGGCACACTTGGAAACAGACTACTAAGAGGCGACCCTA